>Ga0256404_1000722_pt1 | contig 84654 bp, 77 predicted proteins | sample RumenRJG_01DNA_FD_185990 | JGI IMG/M metagenome (GOLD analysis project Ga0256404, IMG submission 185990) | Bovine rumen microbial communities from Lethbridge, Alberta, Canada - RJG_01 | ecosystem: Host-associated > Mammals > Digestive system > Stomach > Rumen | place: Canada: Alberta | collected...
GCTGTACTGATCGTAGTTGTCAATTGTGAAATAATCAAAAGTTACCTTTTGCATGCTGGTCCTCCTTCCATCTTTCAAGTAATTCTAAGATGACTTCTTCACGCTGGTCATTTGTTACTGTCTTCGGGAAGAATTCATCAAGTTTTCTCTTTGAGAATGTCAGCTTGCCGAACTCTTTCTTCTGAGGCAGAGCATTATTCAGAGTCAGAATCAACTGATGCTGATCCATATTATCAGTCCCCCTTGCCTTAAGTGCATCAAGCTGTTGCTTTCTGACCATGCCGTTCTCTGTACAGTATTCGTAGATCCACTTCTGAATTTCCTTACTATAACAAGAAATCTGCACTCCCAGAAGAATCGACAGCCTTTTCTCATCCACAAGATTCAGAAGCTCCGGGGTTAGTTCCGTAAGTCTTATATAGTTCTGAACCTGTCTGCCTTTAAGTCCAAATTCCTTACCAACCATTTCACTTGTCCAATTATCTCTCTCAGACTTCTCGCACTTGATGCGAGAAGTTTCACTCTCAGACTCTTCCTCAGACTTCTCGCACTGAGTGCGAGAAGTAATATCAGTTCGTGTTCCCTGCCTTCTCATTGCATCCATCTTCATCTTTAACGAATACGCTCTTTCACTTGGAAGTATTTCCTTCCTCTGCATATTCGAATCCACCATTGCTATAATGGCTTCATCATCAGACATTTCCTTTATAATAGCCGGAATGGTTCTCAGTCCTGCCAGAGATGCAGCGTGCATTCTCCTATGACCGGATATCATCTCATAGCGCGAATCATCTTCAGGATTTGTTCTTACAGTCACCGGCACGAGCACACCATTCTGTTTTATGCTTTCTACTAAATCTTCCATATCATCATTATCAAGCACTTTGAACGGATGATTTTTGAAAGGGTCTATCATGTCAATCCTGATCTCTGTCTGACCATCTACGACATCAGGTGCTCCGAGCAGTTCATTCAGAGATTCAAAATGTGGTTTTTCTCTTTTCTTAGCAGCCATAATTCAGCACCTCCTGTGTAAGCTCTTTATATGCGGCAGCAGCTTTTCCCTTAGGATCATAGTCGTATATTGTCTCCGCCATCTGGCTTGTCTCAGCGGCTCTGACAGAGAGAGGAATCTCTATCGAGAAGACCGGCACGTTTTTGCCATAAGCATCATGCACGCCCTGGACTATTTCCTTTGCATAATTTGTCCTGCGGTCTACCATCGTAAAGAGAATTCCTTCAATGCTCAGATTATGATTGAGCCTCTTCTGTACCATGAAGATGGTCTTTACAAGTTCCTGCAGTCCCTTGACAGGAAGATATGCCGCCTGAACAGGTATCAGCACACTGTCGGCTCCTGTAAGAGCATTTATAGTAAGAACTCCGAGTGATGGCATGCAGTCGATGACGATATAATCATAGGATTCTCTTACAAGTTCCAGATAGTTTTTAAGGATCATCTCCCTGCTCATTACATTTATGAGAGAAACTTCTGAAGCTGACAGATCTATATTCGACGGAAGCAGGTCAAGATTGTCTCTGACATGCTGTATTCCAAAACCCTTAGGGATCTCTTCATCACCTATCACCATCATCAGCACATCCTTTACTGTATTCTTTATCGCATCAGGGTCCTGGAATCCTGCACTTATTGTAAGTGAAGCCTGTGGGTCAAGGTCTATCATCAGTACCTTTTTTCCCGATGAAGCAAGACCTGCCGCAAGATTAAGAGAAGTAGTGGTCTTCCCTACACCGCCTTTCTGATTCGCCAGCGCTATTACTCTGCACATTTTTATTTCCTCCTGAACTCATTCCTCAGATATTCTTCAAAGATACTTCTTTTTATTCTGACCATCTTACTGCCTATCTTATATACCGCTCCTGATGCCTGTGCTTTCGTCCACATCTGCTTATCGGTAAGTCCATAGTATTCCGCTCCCATCTTATATGTAATGAACTCTCTTCTTGCAAACGCTATGTCGGCATCATCCAGCTGGTCCGAGAACTTCCATATATTTCCACTCATTCTGAACATTCACCTTCCTTGGCCTTATCTTTGGCAATGTCATACCTGTTTTTCGGATGCTTCGCCTTGTTATTCGTCATCGGAGCCTGATGGAAGTTTTCCAGAAATACATCAAATATGTCCCTGTTGATAAGGACTGTACCCTTGATACGGTAGAGGGCTCCCGCCCTGTCAGCAAGTTCCATCAGCTTCTTATGCTGCATGCTGTAGATAAGCTCGGCTTCCTTATAGGTCAGGAACTTTCTTCTGAGTCTTTTGGCCTCCTTGCGGATCTCCTGATTCTCTTTGATATCGTTGTACTCGTCCATGTGTCTGTCTCCTTCTCAAATGCAGATCATAAAGTATCAGGAGTTCTGCCTGCATGAGAATCATAGTTGTGTCGGATAATAAAAAATGGACACCTTCTCTATCCGTTCCGATTCTTTTTCAGAATCAGAACATCATAGAGAAAGTGCCCATTATGGACTGAATTTCAAATAAAATTCCCTATAAATTTTTTTGCATTTGACACGAACCCGTTATCTAACAGGTGCCTATCATTGACTAAAAGATGTCAGATTGATGTCAAGCCAGCCCTTGCAGAACACGCATTCGACGATTTTGATGTCAGCTTTTACACCTTTATCAGCACATCTTTGCACCAGCCGGGATGTGGTTATCGACCATGAGAACGTGAAGCTCTTCCTCACCGTTTCTCTCATCAACGGCACTGATTATCATACCGCAGGAATCGATTCCCATCATCTTCCTTGGTGGAAGATTTACTATCGCAACAAGTGTCTTTCCGATCAGGTCTTCCGGTTCGTACCACTTGTGAATACCGCTTAAAATGGTGCGTTCAGCGCCTGTGCCGTCATCTAATGTGAACTGAAGAAGCTTCTTTGACTTCGGTACTGCGACACAATCCTTTACCTTTACGGCTCTGAAATCGCTCTTGCAGAACGTATCGAAGTCCACTTCATCCTGAAGGAAATCTTCGACCTTCACACCTGAAAAATCTATCTTGTCATTAGGTGTAAAGAAAGGATTTTCCTTACTTTCTGATGATGAATTTCCGTCATGGTTTTCTTTGTCCGTCGAATCTATGGTTTTTAGTGTCGGGAAGAGGATAACATCCCTTATGGCTTCGCTATTTGTGAGAAGCATACACAACCTGTCGATGCCGTAGCCAATTCCTCCTGTTGGTGGCATGCCTACTTCCATGGCGTTCAGGAAGTCCTCATCGGTGTGATTTGCTTCTTCGTCGCCTTCGGCGGCAAGCTTGTCCTGCTCAGCGAAACGCTCTCTCTGATCGATTGGGTCGTTGAGCTCTGAGTATGCGTTGCACATCTCCCAGCCGTTGATATAGAGCTCGAATCTCTCTACCTTGGTCGGGTCGTCTGGCTTCTTCTTGGTCAGCGGTGAGATCTCGATCGGGTGATCCATGATGAATGTAGGCTGGATCATCTTGTCCTCACAGTATTCGTCGAAGAAGAGATTGACAATATCACCCTTCTTGTGACGATCCTCATAGGCGATATGATGCTCATCTGCGATCTTCTTGGCTTCTTCGTCAGTCTTGACCTCATCGAAGTCAATGCTAGTCTGCTCCTTGATGGCCTCAACCATTGTGAGTCTTCTGAATGGCTTGCCAAGGTCTATCTCTACGCCAGTGCCGTCTTCTTTATTGCCGTAATAGATCTTTGTGCCGCCGCATACCTTCTCGGCCAAGTCACGGAACATGCTCTCTGTGAGTTCCATCATTCCGTTGTAGTCTGTATATGCCTGGTAGAGCTCCATGAGTGTGAACTCAGGATTGTGCCTGGTATCTACGCCCTCATTCCTGAATACTCGTCCGATCTCGTAGACTCTCTCAAGTCCTCCGACGATGAGTCTCTTCAGATAGAGCTCGAGAGAAATACGAAGCTTGACATCCTCATCGAGAGAATTGTAATGAGTCTCAAATGGTCTGGCAGCGGCTCCGCCTGCGTTGTGAACAAGCATAGGAGTCTCGACTTCCATGAAATTCCTCTTGGCAAGGAAATTCCTGATCTCTGCGATGATCTGGGATCTCTTTACAAAAGTCTCCTTGACATCAGGATTCATGATCAGGTCAAGGTATCTCTGACGGTATCTGATATCGGTATCTGTGAGTCCATGGAACTTCTCAGGAAGGATCTGGAGACTCTTGGACAGAAGTGTGACCTCTTTTGCATGAACTGAGATCTCACCTGTCTTTGTCTTGAAGACAAAGCCCTTAACTCCTATGATATCACCTACGTCATACTTCTTGAAATATGCGTACTCATCATCTCCGAGATCATTTCTCGTCACATAGATCTGGATATCGCCCTTGAGATCACGGACATTTGCAAAAGATGCCTTGCCCATGACACGCTTGAACATGATACGTCCGGCGATTGATACGACCTTGTCCTTCGGGATATCCTCAAGAGGTACTACCTCATGATTACCATCTGCATCTACTGGCGGCTCAAACTCAAGTGCATCAAAATTCTCTTTGATATCTGAACTATGATGTGTCTGATCATACTTCGTGATCTTAAACGGATCACGGCCTGCTGCCTGAAGCTCCTTCAGCTTGTCTCTTCTGATCTGAAGCAGCTGATTATTATCTTTTGAATTGTTCTTTGCTGGCATTTGAATTATTACTCTTTTCTATATATTATCAGGATCTCACAGCTTCGACTATCTTGTACTGGAAGCTTCCTGCCTCTGTCTCAACTGTGACTGTATCACCTGCGACATGTCCGATGACTGCGGCACCTACCGGTGACTCATTTGAGATCTTGCCATTCAGGATATCTACTTCGTTCGATCCTACGATCTTGTACTCCTCCTCTTCGTTCTCTTCGAGATCGAGAAGCTTGACAGTATATCCGATATTGATCTTGCCTGTATCATCATCTGCAACGACTACGGCATCCTTGAGGATTTCCTGGATATCCTTGATCCTGTCCTCAATCTTTCCCTGTTCATCCATTGCAGCATCGTATTCGGCATTCTCTGACAGGTCTCCCTGCTCCCTGGCCTCAGCAATCTTCTTGGTAATGGCCGGACGCTGCACATGTATCAGATCCTGCAGCTCATCCTCCAGTTTTTTCTTACCTTCTTTTGTCATCAGGTTCTTTCTCTCAGCCATGACAGTGTCCTTTCTTTTATAACAAAGCCTTTTAGTGCCTAGATAGTATAAGCTTATTGAAAAATAAAGTCAAGAATTCATCATACATGCAGTAAGCCCATTCCACCTCATCTGCACTGCCCTGGCAGCCGGTGTATATGGTCCTGTGCGTCCATAATTCTCCTTTATTTCAATATACAGTCAAAGGTGATGACGTCATCCTTCCATGATGCATCTATGCTTCCATTGTACTGCTTCACCAGACTCTCGGCAATCGACAGTCCTATTCCATATCCGCCCTTATCCACATTGTGTGATTTGTCTTCTCTGTAAAATCTCTCAAAGAACTTGGAGTAATCGACATTTTTCCCATTGGCATATGAATTGGAGACTGACAGCTTCACTCCGCGGCCTTTCTGAAGCAGTTCTACATTTATCGTACCATGCTCATCACAGTACTTGATCGCATTGTCGATGAGAAGTGTCGCGAGCTGCCTGATCTGGCTCTCGACTGCATTCATATGGATCCCGTCGCCTATATTCTGATTCAGTGTCTCTCCGGCATTCTCTGCAACAGGTGCATAACTCTTCACCGTATCCCTGATAGCTGCCGATACATCTGTATCCACGCGGTTCTCGGAATCTTCCTTTTCCTCGGCCCTGACTATTGTGACCAGATTCTGGATGAGTCCCGTCATCCTGTCGACCTGCCGCATCGTGGACTCCGTCCATTCATCCTTGCCATTCATCATCTCCTGAACCTGTGTATTGGCCTTGATGACTGCAAGAGGAGTCTTGAGCTCATGACTCGCATTCGTGATGAACTGTTTCTGCTGCTCTGCATTCCTGATCTCAGGCGCTATGACCCTGTATGAAAGTGCATGCAGCACTACAAATGAAATGATCGAGCCGAAACCTATTAGTATCAGTGCGATATAGAGGATTCTGTTCGTGATCCTGATCTGGTTCGTACAGTCCACAAATGCGACAATTGAGCCATTTTTATTATTCTGCACCTGATAATAATAGTCGCCTATACTGCCGAATCTGAACATATTGTTCTTCACTGCAAGCGCATACTGCTTCGCATCAGATACATCAATTGACGCGATCCTGTCAGCATTGATATCTATGACCTTATCATCTTTATCGAAGCACACTGTGAAATATCTGACCGAATACCACTGGTCCTTATTCGTCAGAGCGCCATTGCCATTGCCGAAGAGCGTGCTCAGGAATTCATTCAGTCCTCTCTTCAGCGACTTGTTCCCATGGAGATCCTCTTCAACCGAATTCTCCTCTTCATCGGAAGATGATGTCGTACCATCAGATGGGTTCTTATATATCGAAACTTTTACCGCAGGCAGATTGCCTCCATTATCGATTATAGCCTGAGTGACTTCCTTTGCCTCTTTGCGGGTCACCATCAGAGTGCTCACATATATTAGTCCGCCAACGATCAGCATCACCGCAATAAAGGAACACATTGATACAAGCAGGAATTTGTTCTTCAGTTTTCTGATCGACTGTTCATTCATATGGAAGCCTCCATTTCAAAAGGTTGTTCACTGCTTCTGTTCTGTCGCACCTTCGTTTAATCTGAATGTTCCTCCCTTTTCTCCATCTATCGTAAGATTTGAATCTATGGCTGAGAGTTTTCTCTTGAGATATGAGATATAAAGCCATACCGTATCTTCATTGGCATCCGGTTCTGATGCCCAGATTCTCTGGAGGATATCGTCTGTCGACAGCTCTCCGTCTGCATGCGTCATCAGCAGCTGCATGAGCTCGAATTCCCTGATAGAGAGTCTGACCGAATTCTCGCATGAAAGCTCCATCTCGTCTGCCTTCAGGGAAATATCTCCGAAGCTCATATCCTGCGGATTGTATTCCCTGCCTCTTCTGACGAGTGCCCTGACCCTGGCCAGGAGCTCTCTCATATCAAAAGGCTTCGCCAGATAATCATCAGCTCCGGCATCAAGTCCAGCAACCTTGTCATCAACCTCGGTCTTCGCCGTCAGAAGAAGGACAGGTGTCAGGATATTATTTTCTCTCATATATCTGAGAACTCCGAGGCCATCCACCCTTGGCATCATGATGTCGAGTATTACAGCATCGAAGCTGTCCTCTGACAGATAGTCCAGTGCCTCCTGACCATCATAGGCGCTTGTCACATCGTATCCTTCATGCTGCAGTATGGCAGTCTCAGCACGGTTCAGATCTCTTGTATCTTCTGCTAATAATAGTTTCATGCTGTCTCACTCTCTTCCTTGTGATTCTCTTCAAATATCATGTCCCTGATCGTCTGCATCGAAATATCTGTCGATGCCAGCTCATCAGCACATCTCTTGAGCTCGGACACGATAAGCTCCTCATTTGCCTTCCCCAGGTCATGCTTGTATCTGATATGATGCTCAAGTGCAGCCCAGGTATCCTGTGAAATGGTGCGCAGCTGGATCTCAGCATAGAACCTGCCATGCATCCTGAGTATCATATGGTAGCTCCTGTAACCGTTAGGCTTGGCATGCTTTATATAATCCTTTTCCTCAATGACCTCAGCACCCGGCAGCGCTACGAGATGATCCCTGAATTTGTAAATGTCGTCAAGAAATGCACATACGACCCTGATGCCGACCGCATCGTATATCTTTGTGAGTGCCGACTCAGTTGTGACCGGAAGTCCCTTTCTCACGCACTTCTCACGCATGCTGTCTTCGGACTTGATCCTGGACAGACAATGCTCAACCGGGTCCATACCATTCTTCTCTTTGAGCTCGGATCTCAGTGCATTGATATCATCGAGCAGTTCCTTTTCTATTTTCTCCAGTTCAGGCCTGTAAGGTCCATAGATGCTATCTTCCATTTTCTATTACTCCAGATAATATTTGCAAATATTATAACGCAAAATTTTCTGCGATGTTGTTAAAATTTCGTGAATGGTGTGGTAAAATTGTGTGTATGAAAAAAAGATTCAGGCTCGATAAACTGATGTCTGAATCATTTTCACTGGAGAAAAACTAAATGTCAGGAATACTATACGGGGTCGGCGCAGGATGCGGCGATCCATCTGAAATCACGCTAAAAGCAATTGAAATAATAAAGCAGTGCGCTGTCATTATCTTTCCAGCAGGAAGTAAGGATCAATGCAGGGCCTATGACATAGTAAAAGACTATATACCTGAAAATAAAGAGCTGCACTTTTTCGATTTTCCAATGATCCGTGATAAGAGCACACTCAATCAGAGACGTGAAAAAATATATGAATCAGTGAAGGAATATCTGTCATCAGGAAAAGATACAGCCTTCGTTACAATCGGTGATCCACTGATCTACTCGACATTTTCATATATAGCGGCTTTTGCATATGCAGATGGATTTACAGTGAGGTACGCAGACGGCATCCCATCATTCCTGTCATGTGCCAGCCTGCTAGGAATAATACTAGGTGACGGAAATGAACAGATACACATAATCCCAGGATCCGCAGACCTGCGTGAGGCCCTTGAACTTCCGGGAATCAAAATTTTTATGAAACTGGGAAAACACATCTCAGAACTGAAAGAAATACTTGATGCATCCGACCACGAATTCATCGGAGCAGTCAGCCATTGCGGTATGCCCGATGAAGAAATATATAAAGAAATATCAATTATACCTAATGAAAAAGCTTACCTTCTGACAGCATTTGTAAGGTAAAAATATTAACATACCAGTGGTAGACGTGAAGAGCCTTAGACGCGGAGCGCCGTGAAATAAGTCTCTGGCACGTCCACCACGGGGCAACGAAACACGATAACTTACTTCCCCTGCTTCTCGTAAATGAACCTCATCCCCTGCAGCGTGAGGTCCGGATTATATTTATCAATATATTTCGTCTCGTTGGAAATCATCTTCCCGAGACCGCCGGTAGCGATGACCTTCACATTCTTCGCGCCGGATTCCCTGATCATATTCTTGATGATATACTCGGTCGCACCGATCTGGCCATACACGAGACCAGCCTGCATGGAGCTGATCGTCTCGCGGGCGAGGATAGTCTTCGGCTTTCTGATCTCGACCTCAGGCAGCTTCGCAGCATCTTCCCACAGAGCCTTTGCCGAGATACGGATACCCGGAGCCGTGACGCCATACCTGAAGGCGCCCTTTTCATCGACGAAATCATACGTCGTAGCTGTGCCGAAGTCGATCACGATAAGCGGCCCACCGTAGAGCTCGTAAGCACCGGCAGCATCAACGATCCTGTCCGCACCGATCTGACTCGGAACCTCGGTCTGTATATTGATCCCGGTCTTCACCCCGGCCGCCACCACGAGCGGCTTCGTATCAAAATACTTGATGATCCCGCTCGTCAGAGAGTGCATGACAGCCGGAACGACAGATGCAATGATACAGTCCTTTACCTTATTGTGATCAATCCCGTTGTGATAGAGAATATTCCTGATTGAAATCCCGTACTCATCAGAAGTACGGGCAATCCCTGTATTCAGTCTGAAATTGCCTATGAGCACGCTTTCGCGGAATACGCCGAGCGTGATATTTGTATTTCCTACATCTACTGCTAATAACATATTTTCCTTAGAAGAACTCCCTGAAATATTCCTCGAGTTCTGTAAAAAGCTGCCTCTGGTCCTTCTGGATCTGCTTGATCTTCAGAGGTGCGCCGATGTTGTCATAGGTCAGGTCGCCCTCTTCTGAATCCGTCATCAGATGAAGACTGCCATTCTCGTCAAAATACAGCTCTATGATGCCGCCGATGTCCTCGGTGAAGAGGACACACATGATCTGCAGCTCCTTCTTGACCGGGTCCGGAAGCCCGTCAAAATCAGGGTTCAGATAATATTTTTTATTATATGCGCTTGCTGCGCAGAGTACTATTCTGTCCTGATACATTACTTTACCATGGTTGCATAGATGATGGCCTTGATGGAGTGCATGCGGTTCTCGGCCTCATCGAATACTACTGAGTGAGGACCCTCGAAGACCTCATCCGTGACCTCCATCTCGGCGAGACCGTACTTTTCATTTATCTGACGGCCGATCGTGGTATCGAGATCATGGAAGGCAGGAAGGCAGTGCATGAATATCACTGAATCCTTCGCATACGAGAGTGCCTTTGCATTCACCTGATACGGAAGGAGATCATCGATACGCTCCTTCCATACGGCATCAGGCTCGCCCATCGATACCCATACATCAGTATAGATGACATCGGCATCAGTGCAGGCCTCCTCAACGCTCTCAGTCAGCGTGACACTTCCACCGCTTTCAGCTGCTGCCTTCTTCGAATATTCGACAAGAGCGCTGTCAGGGAAATACTTCTTATTCGTGCATGCGACAAAGTCCATTCCGAGCCTGGCGCAGGTCACCATCAGGGAATTACCCATATTATATCTGGCATCACCCATGTAGACGAACCTTACACCCTTGAGCTTCCCGAAGTGCTCCTTTATCGTCAGCATATCCGCGATCATCTGAGTCGGATGACTCTCATTCGTGAGGCCGTTCCATACAGGAACCCCGGCGTACTGGGCCAGCTGCTCCACGATCTCCTGGCCGAAGCCGCGGTACTCAATCCCGTCAAACATGCGGCCGAGCACTCTTGCAGTATCCTTTATGCTCTCCTTTTTTCCGATCTGTGAGCCTGAAGGATCGAGGTAGGTGGTCGTCATTCCCATGTCATGAGCGGCAACCTCGAATGAGCATCTGGTCCTCGTGCTTGTCTTTTCAAAAATAAGAGCGATATTCTTTCCCTTCAGATAATCAAGCTGGGAAAGGCCCCTTTTCTTCTCATCCTTGAGCCTTGCCGACAGGTCGATAAGCCCTGTGATATCATCGGCCGAAAGGTCTGTCATCTTAAGAAAACTCTTGCCATATAAATCCATTGTCAAATCTCCTTTGCATTCTTATGATTATAAGCTTTTTATATGATTCCGTAAAGAGCAGGTCATTCCGTGCGTTCCTTTTAGATATTATTATTATCACTGCGATTTTGCAAGTCTGTTTCTTGACAAATCCTCCATTAGAAATTATACTTTTTCACCTATGAAGGAGACCTCTTATGCTGAATTCACTTACTATTGGAAATATAACCCTCGCTAATCCTCTCATCCTGGCTCCGATGGCTGGTGTCACCGACGAGCCCTTCAGACGGATCTGTCATGGGATGGGAGCCGGTCTCGTGTGCATGGAAATGGTTAGTGCCAAGGCTATCTGCTATCATAATAAGAATACCAGGGAGCTGCTCGAAATCGCTGACGACGAGCATCCGGTCTCCCTCCAGCTGTTCGGCTCAGATCCCACCTCCATGTCCGAGGCAGCGAGGATGATAGATGAGGTCCCGTATGATATTCTCGATATAAATATGGGCTGTCCCGTACCGAAGGTATTTGGCAATGGCGACGGCTCTGCCCTTATGAAGAATCCGAGGCTCGCAGGCGAGATCGTATCCGCCCTCGTGAAGTTCACCGACCGTCCTGTCACAGTGAAGATACGTGCCGGAGTTGATGCAGAGCATATCAATGCGCCTGAGATCGCGCATATCATTGAGGAATCGGGTGCATCCGCCGTTGCTGTGCACGGACGCACAAGGGAACAGTATTACAGCGGCGAGGCCGACTGGGATATCATCCGCCAGGTAAAGGAAAGTGTCTCCATTCCCGTGATCGGAAACGGAGACCTCCGCAATGCTTCTGATGTAAAAAGAATGTACGAGGTCACCGGCTGTGACGGCTTCATGATCGGCCGTGCCGCAAGAGGCAATCCGTGGATCTTCAGTGAAATACTCACAGAGCTAAGGACCGGCCATCCTGCCGATAAGCCTTCCCCGACCTATGTCATGGATATGCTGATGAAGCATGCCAGGATGGAGGTTGAGATGAAGGGTGAGGACCGGGCCATCCGCGAGATGAGGAAGCACGCCGGCTGGTACACCTCCGGCATGAGAAACGGGATACGTTTCCGCAGGGTGGTAAATGAAATTCACACCCTGTCGGAATTCGAGGCCGTATGCCGGCGTTTTCTCGAGTTCTGACCGAGCTCGTTCATTGCCCACTCATATTCATCCTCAGTCAGTCCGGCTGGAGAGAATCCGGCTCTGTCAAGGATCTCTACAAGCCGTGACTTTTCCTGTGATGGCATCTCAGGTGATATATATGACAGCTGTTCCGAGTAGTTCACACATTTCCTGAATCCGCTGTTCTTTTTTCTAAGACGATCTGCCTGCCTCTGGTAATACAGGATCAGACGGTCAGACCTGTCGGCCTTCGCGAACGCACGACGATACTTCATATCTGAACACAGTCTCATAAAACCATACCATATAGCCGGTGATACAAGTACTATGATAAGGAACAGGAAAAAGGCCCTCATTCTTCCAAGACTAAGACCTGATCCGTCAGCACTTCCGCCATTGTCATTTACCGTATCATTATTCTGAGTCGTACTGGTACTGTTCCCGCCACCATTAAAGATATCCAGAAGATCCGAGAGGAATCCGCCATTGTCATTATCCTCTGTTGAGTATGGAGTGACTTCCTGTCTCACCCAGCCATGACCCTTTTCATAGATTTCTATCCATGCATGAGCATTCAGATCACTCGCTGTCGTCTTCACAACCGCACTTCTGCCAAGCGGATTCTCACCTGAATAATAGTCTTCATACTTCGCACCTTCCTTGAGCTCTGCATTATTGGCAAGGCTATCCATGGAGACTGCATAGCCCTCACAGTATCTCGCAGGAATCCCGAGATACCTCAGGATCAGAACCGCAGAGCTCGCGAAATGTGCGCAGTAACCCTTTTTATTCGTCGTGAGAAAATATTCCACGAAGTCACGGTCTCTCGGTGTAGCACCAGGTCTCAGCGTATAAGGATAATTTTTCTGGAAATAATCACGGATGACTCCGGTTGCAGTCTCCGGATCCATTCCCTGCTTCAGGCCTGCTTTCCTGCAGAAATCAGCGACCGCCTGTCTGTCCACATCAGGCACTGACAGGTAATCCTCATCGAGATCACGGTCCTTTATCTCCATATCGCCGATATCAAACAGCGGATAATATGTCACATTCTCTGTCTTATTGAATGCCAGGTCTTCTTTTCCACCAGAGGTATAATACGGCTGGTATGGCCTCGTGTCTGCTCCAACATTTTTTATCGTCATCACTCCGCGGGCACCACTGCCTTTTTCAAAGATCTTCTGAAGCGCGGCAGTCTCACGCGATGTGCCGGAATCCTTCTCATCCTGATATACTGACCAGTAGTTCTCCACCGGATTGTACTGCTCACCGATGAAATTCCTGATATATATGGTGTCCTGTGAATACGGTGCAAAAGTAATCTCGAGATCCGGCTGTCCGTCCTGCGTCACCCGTGATACACCGCCGAGCCTTCCGGAATTCAGTCCGCCCTTCGACTGGTATCTGTTGAAAAGACCGTCAAATCCCAACAGGAATGCATTCTTTACCTCATCCTCACTGTCAGCCTTCATCACACTCTTCGGCTGGCTGTCATCAAAGGTACTGATCCCTGCAAACGCCGACACTCCAGCAATGATCACGATCACAGCACATGTCGTAAGAAGCATGATCTGCAACAGTGTGGTCGTATCAGCGGTATAGGTAAACCCCCGCTTCGTCTTCGCGTATCCGGACTTCTCCCGGAACAGTCTGTAATGGCCGCCGCTCCTGAATACCACTGTGAGCATGATCCCTGCTGCGAGCATGATCATGTATACCGGCGATGGCATTTTCCTGATATAGATCATGATGAGATTCAGGGTGACTGTGAGTATGATACACCACACATATGATGCGCTTCTCAGGACATTATTGAACAGCAGAAATTCCAGAACTACTGCTATCGTAATCGCAAATGCGGTCACAGTCACATATCTGTTGGTGATTTTCTCCGTATAGGTACGCATCCCTGAAGTATTGAAATAGAATGTGACCCTCTCTGTCGTCTTATTGACAACAGCATAGAATCCGGAATTGATCACGAGCCGGAACGTCATTCCGACTATCAGGAATACAAGAAAGAATAACAGCGCTCCAAGATTCTCCCACTTCTCGCTTCTGTAGAATAATGAAAAAATGACCGCCTGAAATACGGCTGCAAGAATAAAAACCGGTACAGAATACGTGATCCCTACTGCCGACAGATATGATCCGATTGAACCGACCGTCAGCAGGACGACTACAATCGCCTTAAGTGCAATTGAATAATTGTAATCCTTCTGTACATCATCACCAGCCGGAGACGTGGATACGCCGGGTGCGAGAATAAAAGGCTGTTCAGTTTTTATATTTTTCTTACGAGCCATTTACTGCAATCTCCTGTACCTGTCCGTCTGAATAGCACACCTTGAGATAATTCACTATCTCGGGATGCACCGATCTCATTAGCATATCAATATCATCTGCCCGCGCAGCTCTGCCACTGAACATCTCTATGAATGCGGCATCCACATCCTCTATTGATGACAGCCGTCTCGCATGGAAATCCTCTTCAGCTGCGTTCCACCACATGAGACTTGCATTGATGCCGCTCCTGACCAGCTCTTTACCAAGGGCATATGATTCTTCCACTATGCTGTCATTGTCCGACAGGATATCTGTGAATTCCACAACCACAACGAGTTGCTGGTCTGACATGGCAGAGCGCTGCTTCACCATGAGCTCATCCTTCTTGGCTGACAGCTTCCAGTGGATATCACGAGGCCTGTCTCCAGGCACATACTCCCTGATCTCTGACACATCGGAGGAATCATTGCCACGCCTGTCACTCTCATCTGCCTCGGTCATGCCTGCTGACGCCCTGTCCGGATCGAATACTATTGTCCTGTCCTTCTTTGGAAAAACTGTGATAGCAACATCTGTATCGACTGCCTTCTTCACATCGCAGAATCCGAGCAGATCCCTGACTGTGATCAGATCGACATGGAAATCGTAATTACCAAGCAAAGAAAAGTCGAGCGGGAATCTCCTCATTGTCTCTCCATGTGCCCTGACCGGCAGAGCTATCTGAGTCTGTCCACTTGTCCCATAGAAGCTGTTCTCTGTGCTCAGATTTACATTCAGTTCAAAAGATGGAACTATCGTAGGATTATTTATCCTTATGACTACAGGTATCGGGTCTTTTTTTTCTGCAGAAATCACTGGCGCCTCAAGAGCGAACTCCACCTGCTGCACCAGAAATATGACCGATGCTATGTCTGCCGCTGCTGTGACCAGTTCGATCACGAAGAACATCAGGAAAACGAATGACCTGAAATATCCGAACATGAATACAGTCAGCACCAGCCCGATAATATATGCAATTATCCGTCCGATTCTCAGCTTCATGTGCGTGGCGCCTTTACTGTCTGAATGAGCTGTTCAATAGCCCTGTCCATGGTGATGCCCTCGGCTCTCGCCCTGGCCGACAGCTTCACCCTGTGACCGAGTGTATCCTTTGCTATACGCTGCACGTCCTCTGCCGTCACATAGTCCCTGTCATTGATGAAGGCGACGGACTTTGCCATACCGAGCATGGCAATCGTGCCACGCGGCGATGCTCCCTGCGAAAAGGTTCCGTCTTTTCTCGTCCGCTCCACTAGTGTCACTATATAGTCGTATATCTCATCCTTTACATACATCTGTGAGATTGCTGCCCTGATTGTCTTCAGATTGTCTGCTGTGAGAACAGGCTCTATATGGTCAATAGGCCGTGATGCATTGCCCTTGAGGATCGCCACTGCGTCATCATGCGCCGGATACCCCATTGACAGGCAGATCATGAATCTGTCGAGCTGTGACTCAGGAAGCATCTGTGTTCCTGATGAGCCGTACGGATTCTCTGTTGCTATCACGACAAACGGGTCCGGAAGCTCTCTGGTCACTCCATCCACTGTAGCCGTTCCCTCCTCCATCACCTCAAGCAGTGCCGACTGGGTCTTCGGTGATGTACGGTTGATCTCGTCTGCAAGGAACAAATTGGAAAATACCGGTCCCGGATGGAATTCGAACCTGCCGCTCTCCTTCTCATACATTGAGAATCCCAGGATATCACTCGGGAGCACATCCGGTGTGAACTGCACCCTCCTGTAATCGAGTGACAGCGTCCTTGCAAACGCCTTCGCGAGTGTCGTCTTCCCGACTCCCGGTATATCCTCCATCAGGATGTGTCCGCCTGCGATCATCGCCGCAAACACCTTCAGCACAACATCATCCTTCCCCTTTATCACTGAATCCACTCTGTTCAATACCGCTTCTGCAATCCTGTTCATATCGAACCTCCATCATATGAAACGGGGTCTTTTCTTATCTTTTTAATTTTAAACTGTTATCTCATAATTGTAAAACGCAAATTGCAAATTCGCTATCTTTTTCATGCCAATAGTGATAAAATATGGTAAGTTAATTTTTTCACAAAGTAAAAGTATAAGGAGGCAATATGGGTTTCGAACAGGAATATCAGCAGAAACTGACCACAGCCGATGAGGCCGTGAAGTGCGTCAGAAGTGGTGACTGGGTTGACTATGGCTGGTGTGTCGGCACACCGGAGGCACTCGACAAGGCTCTTGCAAAGAGGGCTGACGAGCTCGTGGATGTAAATGTACGTGGTGGAATACTTTTCCATGTACCGGCTATCATGCAGGTACCTGATGCAGACAGGCATTTCTCATACAATTCATGGCATATGAGTGGTGTCGAGAGAAAAATGCTCACTACCACCAATTCATACTTCGCTCCGATCAAGTATTCAGAGCTGCCTAGCTACTATCGTATCAATAATGCTACTCCGTCAAGAGTCGTCATGATACAGGTCGCACCTATGGACAAGCATGGATATTTCTCATTCGGACCATCCGCTTCTCATCTCGGTGCAGTATGTGAGAATGCCGAGGAGATCATCGTTGAGGTCAATAAGAACATGCCTCGCTGTCTCGGCGGTCACGAGTCCGAGATCCATATTTCAAAGGTAAGCGCTATCGTAGAGGGCGACAATCCACCACTTGGTGAGATGCCTGCTGGCGGCCCTGCCTCTGATGTTGACAAAAAGGTCGCAGAGCTTATCGTTAATGAGATCCCGAACGGAGCCTGCCTTCAGCTCGGTATCGGCGGTATGCCGAATGCCGTAGGTTCTCTTATCGCACAGTCTGATCTGAAGGATCTCGCAGTTCATACAGAGATGTATGTAGACGCCTTCGTAGACCTCGCTATGGCTGGAAAGATCAACGGCTCCAGGAAGTCCATCGACCGCTACCGTCAGGTATATGCCTTCGGTGCCGGCACGAAGAAGCTCTATGATTACCTCGATGACAACCCTGAGTGCATGAGTGCTCCGGTTGATTACACGAATGATGTGCGTGTTATTTCTCAGATTGACAATTTCATGTCAATAAATAATGCAATCGACATCGACCTCTATGGACAGGTAAACGGCGAGTCTGCCGGAACCCGTCAGATCTCCGGTGCAGGCGGACAGCAGGATTTCGTACAGGGTGCTTATCTCTCTGATGGCGGCAAGAGCTTCATCTGCATGTCTTCTACATTCACAGACAAGAAGGGAGTTGTTCACAGCCGTATCCGTCCTACCCTTGCAGAGGGTTCAATCGTTACCGATACACGTCCTCAGACTATGTATGTCGTGACCGAGTACGGCATGGTGAATCTCAAGGGACTCTCAGCATGGGAGAGAGCCGAGGCTCTGATATCCATCGCTCATCCTGATTTCCGTGACCAGCTGATCAAGGATGCTGAAAAGCTCAGGATGTGGAGAACATCAAATAAGAGATAACAGATCATCATGATCATTGCATAAAAAACGGGTTCCGATTCACCAATAAGTGAAATCGGAACCCGTTATTTTTATCAGAATGCTTCTTTTCTTCTCTCAAGGCGCAGCTTCTGACGCTTCTCAGCACCTTCCCACTCGGCTTCTTCACCAGGACCATTGAGCTCCAGCGCGTATGGCACCGGGATTGGCTTGCCCTCCGGTGTGACTGCGACATAGGTCAGATACGCCCTGTTGATCGGGGTTCTCATGCCCACTTCATTTTCCCTATAAGAATCTACGCGGACTTCCATTGATGAATTCCCGACATGGGTCACTTTCCCTATCATGACTACCATATCATTGAGTCTGGCCTCAGCCTTGAACACGAGATTGTCGACCGATGCAGTGATGACTTCGTGAGTCGAATGTCTCATGGCTGTCATTCCACCGACCTCGTCTATCCATTCCATGAGCCTGCCGCCGAACAGTCTTCCCTGTCCGTTGATATCGATCTGCATGACTACATGCGTGACTTCTGATTTCGAGAGTTCAACCGTCTTTGCCGGACGGCCTTTCTGATTTTTTACTATACCCATTATCTGCCATATACCTCATGTGCGAATTTCTTTAATACCGGAATTGAACGCTTTACCTTTTCAGTATCAATGCAGTATGCCATTCTGAAGTATCCCGGTGCGCCGAAATTGTCTGCCGGCACCAGGATCAGGTCATACTTCAGGGCCTTTTCACTAAATGCGACAGCATCGTCTTCAAGTGCCTTCGGGAAAATATAGAAGGTTCCCTGCGGTCTCTCTACCTCGAATCCGATATCGGTAAGCGCATCGTAGAGCAGATTCATATTGGTCTCATAGACTGACAGATCTGATGTCATATCAATGACTGCTGCGACGCCGAGCTGTGCTGTAGATGACGGGCAGTTGTGTCCGATTCCACGGCTGATCTGGCCGAAAATATCTACGAGAATGTCTGCATCTGTAGCCTTTGGATTCACGGCTATGTATCCGATTCGCTCACCGGGAAGAGACATGCTCTTCGAGAATGAATAGCATGACAGTGTATTGTCATAAAATGCCGACGGGTACGGACACTTTTTTCCATCGAAAACTATCTCACGATACGGCTCATCGCTTATCAGGAAAATGTCATGACCATATTCCTGCTGCTTCTGATTCAGATAATCAGCCAGCTTCGTCAAGGTCTCTTCTGTGTAGATGGCTCCTGACGGGTTGTTCGGCGAATTGATAAGAACCGCCTGGACATTGTCATTCATCATCCGGTCAAGCTCTGTGAAATTGATCTGGAAATCAGGGATATCTGGCGGAACCACCTCTAGTGTCGCACCTGTATCATTGATATACGGTGTATATTCTGGAAAAAATGGTGCGAATGTCAGCACTGTATCTCCCGGCTTCGTGACTGCTCTCACTGCATGAGCGATGGCGCCTGCTGCACCAGTTGTCGGGAAGATATGCTTTGCCTCATATGGAAGACCGAATCTCCTCTTCAGTGAATCTGCGATTACTTCTCTCGCATGTGTATTGCCAAGTGTCGGTGAATATCCATGAAGTGTCATCGAATTCATCGTCTCATACATCCTGATCACTGCTTCATCATAGGCCTTCGGCGTTGCTACCGACGGATTCCCGAGAGAATAGTCGAATACATTCTCGTATCCTATCTCCTGTCCGCGCTGGTGTGCGTATGAAGCCAGCTTTCTGATCACATTCTTATTTGACAGTCTGTCTTTGTATTTCTGATTTATCATCTGAGACTCCTTTTCACAATTTCATATATTATAGGCAAAAAAAGCCTCCCTTGCAATAAGGAGGCTTATCATATTATTATTTCATGAGTTTCTGGATCGTATCGACGAGCTCGTCGATGACCTCTTCGTTGCCATTCTTCACATTCTCTGTCACGCAGGTCCTGATATGACGGCTCAGGATCACCTTGTTGAAACTGTTGAGTGCTGCCGATGCTGCTGTGCTCTGACGGAGCACATCTATGCAGTAGGCATCCTCATCTATCATGCGCTTGATGCCCCGGATCTGGCCCTCAATTCGAGAGAGACGGTTGATCAGATCCTTCTTTTCTTTCTCTGATCTCTCCTTCATCTTGCCGGAGCAGCAGGCACAGCCGCCTCCGTCCGTCTCCACTATATCTGCATTAGCCTGTGCGCAGTGCGGGCAGACTGCCTCTTCTTTTTCTACAGCCTGCGAAGCCTTTTCTTTCACTGCTGCCATGAAACACACCTCCAGAAATAAAAACAAGCATACCCTATGCGGGATACGCATGTTTATAATATACCCCCATCGGGTATATGTCAAGAGACAAAAAATCCATTATGCCTGCAAAAATAGGTTGCACACAATCTATTTTTGTGATATAGTGCTTTCTAGCAATGAAAACCCGAAAGGAGATTTATAGATATGGCAACACTTAAGTTTACTACAGATAATTTTGAAAAAGAGGTTCTGAAGTCTGACAAGCCTGTGCTCGTGGATTTCTGGGCTACCTGGTGCGCTCCATGCAGAATGCAGGGACCTATCGTAGAAGAGCTCGCTGATGAGAGAAGTGACATCAAGGTAGGAAAGCTCGATGTAGATGAGAATCCTGAAATAGCTGAGAAGTACGGCGTGATGAGCATCCCTACACTTCTCGTGATCGAGAATGGAGAGGTAGTTCACCAGATGGTCGGAGTACAGACCAAGAAGCAGATCTCTGACTTCCTGCCGCAGGCGTAAACAGTAAATTCCGATCAGAATAAGGATGGCACTTCTTCAACTGTTGCTTTTTTTGCAGGGGTTGTTAAAAGAGCCATCTTGTTTTTTTCTTTTTAAATTCAACGTCCCTGACACCTTTGACAGTACGATATCAGGGAAAAGTGGTCCCAGAATGAAATCCAGGAACGAAACGATAGACGGCGTGGATACGAGACCGCGGTGCTTTATAGTGCGAAGACTGCGCTTCACAACGCGGTCTGTGGTCGATGACAGGAATGGAGATGACTTCGCTCCTGTCGAATGCTCTATGAAGCCGGTATCGCGCACCCAGTACGGGCAGACCACAGTCACCGATATTCCCTGGGATGAAACCTCCTGCCTGAGTCCGCGCGAGTATGACAGTACAAAGGCCTTGGATGCTGAATACACATTGAAGCCTTTGAGCGACTGGAAGGATGCGATAGACGCGATATTTACGATGCGGCTTCCGGCGCTCATGTACGGCAGGCAGGTCTGAACCATTGCAACTGTTGCTGAATCATTGAGATCGATCTCGGCCTGCTCGCCTTTATTTCCAATCTGAGCAGAGGTACCTGACAGTCCCATTCCGGCGCAGTTCAAGAGAAGTCTCACATCATAGCTTCCGGAACTGAGCATCTCTCCTATCACATCAAATGACGCCCTGTCTGTGAGATCAAGTGGGATCGGCAGACACGCACCGGTCTCTTCTGCAAGCTCAGTGAGCGCGTCTTTATTCCTTGCGATGATCCAGAACTCTTCGATATCGAAATCATGCATCTGTCTGGCTATGGCCTGCACATATCCACGTCCGAGTCCTTTGGATGCTCCGGTCACGATGGCTATCCTCTTTGCTGAACGATTTCCGGCAACAGAACCTTTCCTGGCCCTGTTACGGATCCTGATATTTGCGATAATGGTCAGTGCAATTCCTAGCAGTCCCATCCAGAAAAAAATATTTCCGAATATCGAGACGCACCTGTCGTATATCTCTTTTAGTATCTCCATTCCAATTTACTTCCATCCACTATTTCCTCGTACTCCACACTTTTCCTCAATCTCTATGACTTAAAACTCGAAGCTCAGTCTTCCTTCGCCCATCCGAACGAATACTTCACAGCCTTGTGCCATCCCTTCAGCTTCTGCTCTCTCTCCTCATCAGACATCTGTGGAACGAACTCTCTGCCATCCTCATCAGGAAGGGCCTTGATCTCATTGATATCCTTCCAGAATCCGGTTGCGAGACCGGCCAGATATGCTGCGCCAAGTGCCGTCGACTCTACATTTGATGGGCGGTGTACAGGCTTTCCAAGCATATCAGCCTGGAACTGCATCAGGAAGTTGTTCGCACAGGCGCCGCCGTCTACACGGAGTGACTTTAGCGACAGGCCACAGTCCTCTTCCATTGCATTCGTGACATCACATACCTGATATGCAATCGACTCAAGCGTCGCACGGATGATATGATACTTGTTCGTGCCACGGGTGATGCCCACGATGATGCCTCTCGCATACTGATCCCAGTATGGGGCACCGAGTCCTGTAAAGGCAGGAACCACATAGCATCCGTGGGTTCCATGAGCCTTGTTGGCCCAGTACTCAGAGTCCTCTGCCGAATCTATCATCCTGACCTGATCACGCAGCCACTGGATCGCAGCACCGGCGACGAAGATAGAGCCTTCAAGAGCGTAGTTTACTTTTCCATCGAGTCCCCATGCAATTGTGGTGAGCAGTCCATGCTTTGAAAAGACTGGCTTGTCACCGATATTCATGAGCAGGAAACAGCCTGTACCATAGGTATTCTTGACCTGTCCCTTCTCATAGCACATCTGTCCAAAAAGAGCAGCCTGCTGGTCGCCTGCCGCACCCGCAATCGGGATCTCACCACCGAGCAGCAGCGGATCTGTATATCCATAGACCTGCGAACTCGGAACCGGTGTCGGGAGCATGCTCTCAGGGATATCAAGCTCCTTCAGGATATCCTTGTCCCACTCCAGGGTATTGATATTAAAAAGCATCGTCCTGGATGCATTCGAATAATCTGTCACATGCAGCCTGCCGCCGCTCAGCTTGTAGATAAGCCAGGTCTCGATCGTACCGAACAGCAGCCCGCCCCGCTCTGCCTTTTCCCTGGCGCCCTCTACATTGTCAAGGATCCACTTGATCTTTGTCGCTGAGAAATATGCATCGATCACGAGTCCTGTCTTTTTCCTGATGGTCTCTGTGAGCCCCTTTGCCTTCAGCGCATCTGCTATAGCCGATGTCCTGCGGCACTGCCAGACGATGGCATGATAGATCGGCTCGCCTGTCTCCTTATCCCAGACAACCACTGTCTCTCGCTGATTGGTGATTCCTATTGCTGCAATGTCACTGGCCTTTGCCCCTACGGTCTGCATTGCCTGTACTGCGACTCCGAGCATGGTAGACCAGATCTCATTGGCATCATGCTCTACCCATCCCGGATTCGGGAAATACTGTCTGAATTCCTTCTGCGCTACCGCTGCCTTGTGCCCCTGTTTATCAAAAAGTATACAGCGGTTGCTGGTCGTTCCGGCATCAAGCGCCATGATGTATTCTGCCATTTTATAACCTCCTGATACGTCCCCTCACCGACCAATTATAGCATTATGGCACTCACGACTCAACCTGAAAAGCATTACAAATGCCGTACTCTGCGAGCTTTGCAGATATAAATGTGAGCATACGGAAACGCAGTTTTTCGGGATACATGGCATAGCCGTGCCTTATCACAAACGGGTACTGTACAGTTTCGCTGTCGGGTTCTGAGAGTCTTATTCTCTTTAAATACTCTTTTGAAATACGGAAGGTACCGATACCGAAGTCGCGAATCCGCGAGACATCAAGAGATGCTGCGATCTGATCGACGAGATCACCGTACATTTCTTCCCATCCTGATACATAGATCATAGGGTCTATGCAGGCACGCACCGTCCCACCAGCGTTTATCACGCTTTCTGCCGAGCGCAGCCTGGCAGAAAGCGGCGCTGTATTATGCTCGAATCGATCTATAATCTCCTGTGGTGAAAGCGTGTAGGCAGTTATAAAATTTGAAGTATCTGAGAGTGCACAGATGCTTTCTGATGGTGCAATATTTTTATCAAATGCTGGTGCGCCCTTAGTCCTCACTTCTATCTCACAGCGCGGATGAGACACCGCGAACTGCCTCCAGAGCTCGCAGTACCCTGTCAGACTCTCGAACGAGAAGAGATCTGTGTCAAACGACACCGACAGATACATGGTCTGATCATTTTCTATCTCAGCGAGCTTTTCCTCCACAGCTGTAAAGATGTCCTCTATATTTACGAAGATCACTATATATCCGCAGTCGTACATGCCCTTGAGATAGCAGTATTCGCAGTCATACAGACAGTTCTTCATCGAAGACACATAATAGAACTGCCGCCTGCCGTAGTCCTGACACATCGGCGAGCCCCTGTATATGAGCTCTCCTGAGGCCTTTGCGAGGATCAGTGAGCGATGCTTCATCTGAAAATGGATATCCTGCCTCTTTCTGCCGAAAATATCCATATATCTATCTACATAAAAAATGCCCCGTGAGGAGCATTTCGAAAGGATCTCCGCTGTACGCGGATGATCCATGACATCTTTTTCGATATAGATATGATTGAAATACCACATGGGGTGATTATAACGCAGATGAAATCACATGGCAATCGAAGCATAATACGCACACATAAAAGCCATTCCCGTCGGATATTCAGAAACCGGGAATTTTTTCACCATGTCTGCTGCCTTTACAAATTCATTTTCCGCCACCTGTACTTCGGCATTTCCAAGCATGTCGATTACCTCCTGCTTATCAGTCGGGAAGGTGACTCCGGCTGCATCCAGCGCCTTAACAAAAAGATGAAGTTTTGATCCTGGATTAAACATATGCTTACCTCCTGTCTCTTATCAATAGGTGTACATGCTGCGATCTTTGCCGCCTTCGGCCGCACAGTCAGGACAGCTTGCTCCACGATGTTTTCCTCCCCATATCATATCTCCTCCATATGAATTTTTCTTGTAATAATCACATAGTCCCGGATATATATCGGCCTTAAGCATATAATTTATGCCTTCCGGAGCCTGCGTGATGACGAGTCCATCCGGATTTACCACCATGCTCTTACCGAACAGGCAGAACTCACTATCGAATCCTGCTGTATTTACAGCCAGCACATAAGCTCTGTTGAAATATGCTCCGGCTCTGTTTGTGATATCCCAGGCAGTCTGTCCAGGGTTCATATAATCTGAGATCCTCACGATCACATTGGCTCCCTTTGCCCCGGCCTCACGCCAGGTGTCCTGGTAATCTCCATCAGAGCATACTATCGTGGCCATTCTCGAACCTTTAGGTCCATCAAATACCTGGATTTCATCTCCCGGAGTATCCATTTCGTATGGGATCCATGGATTCGTCTTCTGATATATATTCACTATTTCACCATCACTATTGATAGTAATAGCACAGTTCCCACAGAAGCTTCCATCCTCCATATTCATCATTGCTCCAAATACACCCCATATCTTCAGCTGCCTGCACTTGTCCTGAAGTCTCTTTACCTCCGGACTGTCACGGGTCAGTCCCAGCTTTACGGAGTTCTCTGATACACCATGCAGAACGATTTCAGGAGTGATTACGAGATCAAATCCCGGCATACCTCTTGATGCTCTGTCGATGTTTTCAAAGACATAATCGATGTTCTCATTTACTTCTTCCATTGTCATTGCTTCCTTTTTGATATGAAGCTGAAGAAGCACCGCTGTAAGCACCTGCGTAGTCGCTTCACCCGGCACAGCAAAATTTGTTCCAATACCCATAATTCTTACCTCCTGTCTTTTATTGCTTAACTGATATCATCTTATCGGGTCTTACTCGGAATAAATTGTAAAATTCCGCATCATCTGCTGCGTACTTTCATAGGAGCTTTGCCCAGCATATCATGTCTGAAGAAATCTGATATGCCGCGCACTGCTTTTTTCACATCAATCGCCTTACGGCTTAAAATCCTTATGATCATCATCTTACTGTCGACACAGGTGTGTCCTGTCAGCAAATCAGAATTGTCCGCTGATACACTATCAATATACTCACCTGCACTCTCCTCTGAGAAGTCTCCATATACATAGATTATCCCATGATACAGATACCCTCCCATACACAGCATCCCGTCTATGTCCATCTGATCAGGCTCGATGAGTGAATGGTCACAGGCTATGAGCCTTCCCTCTATAGTGATTTCCGTATATGATTCATACTTTCTGAAGTCAAATATCTCGTTCCTGGATACTCTGCCAGCGGAGATGATCTCGCACGCGATCAGCGATGAAGAACTGCACAGATTAAACTGCGTGCGCTGTGCAAATGAAGAATCAGCATACGGAATTATCTCTTCCGGATAGTATTCAAGCGAAGCATAATCAGCGACATTAAATATATTCTTCTGACAGGCTCCGACGGCAGACTGTCTCTTCATATATATCTTGGTCGCAGAAGGTGTGAGAAGACAGGCAGAAGCATCATGATGCACGACGGTCTTCACATACAGATCGTCATAATCGAGGATACCTCCGCTCGGGTTTAACAGATAGCAGTACACCGCCTCGTCATTCCTCTGATAAAAGGGTTTCATGATCTGAAGCGGCAGCTTATAATACTGTTTCGACAGTACACTTCTATCCTCCCGTGCATCTCTTTTTATTTCGAGTCTGATCTCTCCATTACTCATAGGCTTCACCTACAGATCTTCAAACAGCAGATCTTTTTTGATCCAGTCTACGATGAAATCCACCCCTTCTCCCGAGAACAGATTCGTAAAGACAAACGGCCTGTCACCACGCATCCTGATCGTATCGCGTCTCATCACTTCGAGGCTTGAATGTACATACTCCGCGATATCTATCTTATTGATCACAAGCAGATCAGACCTCGTAATCCCAGGCCCACCTTTTCTCGGGATCTTCTCTCCCTCGCCTACATCGATCACGAAAATCATCCCTTCGACGAGATCCGGGCTGAATGTTGCTGCCAGATTGTCCCCGCCGCTCTCTATAAATATAATCTCGATATCAGGAAATTTCTCCTCCAGAGCTTCTACAGCATCGAGATTCATGGAGATATCTTCTCTCACCGCCGTATGAGGACATCCACCGGTTTCCACACCAGTGATACGATCAGCCGGGAGGGCTTTCGCATCTGTCAGGATCCTCTGATCCTCCTTCGTATAGATATCATTAGTCACGACACCTATGCTGTATTCTCCTGAGAGCCTCTTGCATAGGACTTCTATCAGCTTTGTCTTTCCGGAGCCGACCGGACCGCCGACACCGATACGTATTACTTTTCTCATAGCATTCACCTCATCATGACATATATAGTCTCGAGTACAGACCCTCATGCTGCATGGACATGATATCCCATACCGGCAGATAATTCGCACATTCCCAGTCATCCATCACAGACAGTCTCTCCGAAAGGGAAGAAATATCATCATGCACTCCGGCGATCAGCGACTGCGCCACAGACTGTCCCAGCGGTATGCTCTTGATTCCTACCTGCAGATAGCTGTTGATCCCATTGAACAGAAAAAATTCGAGTGACTCCTTAAGGTCTGTTTCTATATATCCGCAGAACATACCTGCCGCCACAGCATAGTTCAGCTCCTTTATATCTATATCAAAGAAATCAAATGCGTCCCGGCATGCCCTGAGAAAAGCCTTTCCAGTCATCGCGGATGCCTTTCTTTTCTCTCTTGTGAGACACATCGCCGTATATCTGTCATCAAACTCAATGACTGCATCAGTATCATTTCGTCTGCCGTATTGATATGATCTGCAGAACGCCGACCCGTCAAACAGCTCATATACAGAGTCGATGATAGCTGTGAGTACATCCCGCATTGTCTGTGCATCATGTACCCTGCCATCAGATATCATCGTCTCGAGTCCGTATGAATGAGAGTATGTGCCGACGGGCCAGGTACTCTGAAATACCTGCATCAGGATCAGTCGCTTCTGTGCTTCAGACATGTCCATGGGCATGTACTTTTCTGTGCTCGAGCGCGGACTGATTGACATCTGTGCCACTTATTTCCCGTTCCTCTACAGTATAAGAGACTCCTATCCTGTCGAGCACTGAGGTGAATATCTCATCATACGGTACGAGAAAAGCATCACCATTTATATATGCTCTCTTATGCATATTACCGGTATTGTAGCCTACGATTCCCCATTCATGAGCTGACTGCGGCTTTATCACAAAGGCCTTTTCCTTTGCTGCCACGATCTCCACGTAATCATCATCACCCTGGAAAAATATATCTCCCGGATGCAGCCTCTCTCCGTCCGGCAGCGAAAAAGCACCTTCTACTCCATCCGATGTGGTAAATCTCTGATGTCCCTTAGTCCTGTCATATTCATCCATTACGAGGGCATGACAGTGCATGCCTTCAAGCTTCCCTTCTGGGATATTCTCTTCTGCCTTTTCCAGTATCATACATGTCCCTCCTATCTGAAATAGTATTTCTGTCCGAGCGGTACATAGTCCACCGGATCACAGGTCAAAAGCTGTCCATCGGCAAATACCTCATAGGTCTCTGGATTTACCTCCATATGAGGTACATAGTCATTACGCACCATATCTTTCTTGCCGAGACCTCGTGTACCATGTACAGGCACGAGTTTCTGCCCCGATACAGGGAGTCTCCCCGGCAGTCCGTCATCTATGGCCGCCTGGGTCACGAAGACCTTCGACAGGGTATTATTGCATGAACCGAAACCGCCGTACTGTCTCTTGTACAGCTGAGGCTCAGCCCACTCCACGGATGCATTTGCATCACCGCATGGAGCCCAGGCGAGAAATCCGGACTTTAAGACCATCTCCGGCTTTGCTCCGAAGAACTGGCTCTTCCATATCACGAGATCTGCCATTCTTCCAGGTCGGATAGATCCCACATAGTCATCTATGCCAAAGGTGATTGCCGGATTGATAGTATATTTCGACAGATACCTAAGTACCCGTTGATTATCATTATCACCTGTTTCCTCAGGAAGTCTGCCACGCTGCATCTTCATCTTGGACGCTAGCTGCCAGGTTCTAAGAATTGACTCTCCTACTCGTCCCATGCCCTGTGAATCAGAGCCTATCATGCTGATAGCTCCCATATCATGGAGCACATCCTCTGCAGCTATGGTCTCCTTCCTGATCCTCGAATCAGCAAAAGCGACATCCTCAGGTACATCCGGATTCAGATGATGGGCTACGAATATCATGTCGAGATGTTCATCAACAGTATTTACCGTATATGGGTTTGTCGGGTTAGTAGACGATGGGAGAATATTCGGCTCCCCACAGATCCTTATGATATCAGGTGCGTGTCCGCCTCCGGCTCCCTCTGTATGATACGCATGCATTGTACGTCCATTTATGGCATTTACCGTGCTCTCATAGAATCCCGATTCATTGAGCGTATCAGTATGTATCTGTACTGAGAAATCCATGTCATCTGCCACATTCAGGCATGTATTGATGACCTCCGGAGTAGCGGCCCAGTCTTCATGTATCTTCATCCCTATAGCACCATTCTTCGCCTGATGAATTATAGCACCGGGTTCACACGAGTTGCCTCTGCCCAGAATGCCCGCATTTACAGGAAAGTCTTCAAATGACTCTATCATATGTGCCAGATTGAAAGCTCCCGGTGCCTCTATACTAAGGGTCTTGGCTCCGCATGCTCCTCCAATCATGGTTGTAAGTCCATTACTAAGTGCCTCCCATGCCTGATGCGGTGACTCGAAATGGACATGCACGTCTATACCTCCTGGTGTCACTATCCATCCCGGATCTCCTGTGATGATTTCTGTTTCCGGACAGATCACAAGTCCAGGAGTAATGTCCATGATATCAGGATTCCCGGCCTTGCCTACGCCGACTATCTTTCCATCCTTTATGCCTATGTCACCCTTTATAATACCCAGATATGGATCCATAATGATGATATCAGTGATCACTACATCGAGGCCACCCTCAGGTGCTGTGAGTCCCGGTTTCTGTCCCATACCATCGCGGCAAGACTTTCCACCTCCGGCTATCACCTCATCGCCGTAATGACCCTCGGCATAGTCTTTTTCTATCTCTATTTCGAGACCGGTATCAGCAAGCATTACCTTGTCACCGGTCGTAGGTCCGAATATATTGGCATATTCGGATCTGGTCATTCTATGTGCCATCAGTCCGTTCCTTTCTTTATGAATCCTTTTTCGTATGCTTTCTCCATGGCGCGTTTCTTCACATCATGGTCAGAGGCACATCCGTTGGTGAGCCCGTTGAATCCGCGGATATAATGATCTCCGCTGTATTCTACGACCGTCACCTCTTTTTCCTCACCTGGCTCAAATCTCACGGCTGTCCCCGATGGTATATCGAGATGCGTTCCAAATGCTTTTTCACGGTCGAATACCAGCGCTTTATTTACCTCAAAAAAGTGATAATGAGACCCGACCTGTACGGCCCGGTCCCCGGTATTTATGACCTCAAAGGTCTCTGTTCTCCTGCCGGCATTGAGCACTATATCGTCGGCATCCTTTACTATGATCTCTCCGATTCCAGACATTGTGCGATCCTCCTTACTGCATTGTCAGAAGATCCTTTATCGTATCTTCTCTCTTTTCGAGTCTGATGGGGTCATGAATACTCACGAGCTTCGTCCCGTCAGGCATCAGCACCTCGAGCTGGATGAATGGAAGGAGCTCAGGAGTCCCTTCCATTACATCTTCTTTTGAAATGATCTGTGAGCCTATCGATACCAGTTCTGTCAAGGTATTTGTCCCTGCTCTCGCTCTCTCGAGTATCTCATCACAGATGATCGCGTCCGCCTCAATGTAGTTTAATTTCAGTCCTCTCTTCCATCTCCGTCTCGACATCTCAGCGATACCGAAGATAATGAGTCTTTCCTGTTCCTTTAATGTCAGCTTCATATATACCTCACATCATTGCAGGCTTGTCCCAGAGCCTCAGCTGTGTCCCGATACCGTGGTCTTTTGCATATTCATACAAATCCTTGCCCCACGCGACATCCTCGATCGGCATCCCTCCTACAGAGTACAGGATGATCTCGTCATCACTCTTTCTGCCAGGTTTCTTCCCGAGGATGATATCTCCGAGATCATCTATATCATCACGGCTGATCTTTCCTTCATGCACCATATCCGTAAATTTAGATCCAAGGATCGTGATATCACCAAATGTGGGATACGGATACTCCTCTGCCCAGGCATCATAGAGCTTCATATTGTCGACCACTTTTCTTGCTCTCTTCGCGAGGAAATCATCATCGAAATTGCAGGTAGCCGGAAGACAGAACAGTGCGCCCTTTTTGATCCAGCTCTCTTCTATGAACGGCCAGTCTTTTATATCGACTGCGCTCGATGTACACAGCGTTACGATATCACTGTCCGTCACCACTTCCTTTAATGTGTCGACCTTTCTGATATCCTTTATCTGTGGTATCTCCTTATGGACATAATCTACGAAATCCTCAAACGACTGCTGTCCTCTGCCCTTGACCTTTACCACGCTCACGTCGGGGCACTCACTGCATATCGCCCGAAGCGTCGTCCTGCCCATGACACCGGGGCCTACGAGCCCAACTACCCTAGCTGTCTTCGGCTTCAGGTATCTCACACCTGCGCCTGACATGGCTCCCGTACGATAGCTGCTGATCAGGTTGGCTGACATAAACGCCTTCGGAATTCCCGTATCAGCATCACTTAGCGTGAGCATCAGTACTGATCTGGGTATTCCTTTTCTCTTATTATCTGTATTTGAGCCATACCACTTGACTCCTGCAATATTGTACCTTCCTCCGAGATACGCGGGCATAGCCATGAACCGCCTGTCTGGTCCGTTCTTCGGCATATTCGGAAATGGTGGATCGTCCGGGAAAGAAACCATGGCTCCATGTGAGTTATGATTCTTTCCGCTCATCATATAGTCTCCGGCATTTATGAGCTTTATCACATCTACCATCGTATCGATGCATCTGGGCATATCGCCTACCCCAGCCTCGATCACTTCCGGTTCTCCTAAGTATAGAAAGTCTGTCTCTTCACTCATCTTTATCTCCTCCTTACTGCTCAAATTTTTTCTTTGCCGCCCCGCATATTATTGAGACAGCATCATCAATCGACGCATACGAACTGTCAAGAAGCATATTACGGTATTTCAGTGACTCAAAATCTTCTCCGGTATAGTCCTTGTAGAATCTGGCTCTTGCCACATCTACCTTTTCCATATACACCTCTGCTGCTTCAGGAGTCAGTCCCAGAGTCTTCAGACAGTTCGTATATCTGGCCTCATACGGAGCAAAGATGAATACGCTGAACCTCTTCTCGAACTCTGCATCTGCGAGTATATAGTCAGAACATCTGCCGACTATGACACAGTTCTCTTTGTGAGCGAACTCGAGGATGACTCTCTTCTCTGTCTCAAAGAGCTTGTTCTGTTTGCTCCTCGCTCCGTATCCCATAGGGAACATCATCTTGCCAAATCTCGTAATGGTATGTCCGTCGTACTCATTTAGCTTATATACCGGCTCTCCGAGCTTGTCGGCAGCACTTTCTATGATATCTCTGTCGTAATACTCATATCCCATCATCTCGGCGACCTTTTTTGCTATAGGTCTGCCGAGACTTCCGAACTGCCTGGTAATCGTAATTACATTAGTCTGCATCCGCATCCTCCTTCCCTTTTTTCGAGTCTCAGTTCGCTGCCTTATACTGCTTGGATGTGCAGGTATATGCCTCTGCATCCTTCTTCACATCGTCTTCGGTCCAGTCATAATCCTTTGCAAAATCATTTGTATAGTAATCTTCTGCCTTATACTTGCTCTTGATAGCGCCTGAACTATACAGGTTGTCTGCTGCATTCTGACACATCTGCATATCGAATTTTCCAATTCCGTTGCTGATATATGACTTCTGATCATCCTCTGTATATCCAAAGAACTGACACACATCACCTTTTGCTGCTCCAACAGCTCCGGCCCAGTCAATATCAAGGTTAGGGCACTGACGAAGTGTTATATCAGCTGCTGCCTCCGGATTCAGATAACAGAAATATGATGCCTTTGTAAAGGCGTTGATGAACTTGGTCACGATTTCAGGATGATTCTTTATCATATCGTCACTGGTGCATAGTGCATTGGATACCTGCGGTGCATAATCATTACCATTGATATAGTCGAGATCATATCCCTGACCGACGAGCTGGGAGTATTCTGCATACCATGTAGCAAGTGCTGGCACTTCATTTGAACCTACTGCCTCGAATCTGCCATCACCATAGTTTACATATTCGACATCATCGGCAGAAAGTCCTCCATCTGTGAGAATAGGAGCCATAAGCGAAGACCATGAATCAGATGCGAGTGCTATCTTTTTGCCCTTCAGATCCTTGATATCCTTGATCCCGCTCTTCTTGTTTACCGCAATACCAAAGATCTGTACGACATCATAATTCAGTACAGCCTTTACATTTGTGATACCTGAATCTATACAGGAGAACATTACACCAGGCGATGGATATCCGAAATCAGCCTGTCCAGACGCGAGCATCTTCATATCATCTGTACCTGTCTGCTCCACCATCTTTACTTCGAGCCCTTCATCTTTGAAATAACCCATTTTTATGCCTACATACATAGACAGATAATCAAACGATTCCAGCGGTGTAGGAGATATGAATGTCACTTCGGTGAGTCCGTCTGCATTCTTTTTCGGGCCTGATGATGACTTTGCACTACCTCCTGCTGATCCGCATCCGCTTAGACAGCCGACCGTCATCGCCCCTATGAGCCCTAATGTTACGAGTTTCTTCTTTAGATTTCTGATGTTCATAGTGTTACCTCCATTTCTTAAACTGTATATGACTAAGAGCCTGTGCTCTGTTACACTTAGTGATGTTTCATAAGGTGTGCTCCTATTGCTGATACCACTGCGTACAGTATCGCGCCAAGCAGGATTATATAGATGACGCATGACAGTGCCTCTGATGATTTGGAAAAACCGATATAATAATTTATACGACTGCCAAGTCCTGAATTGCCTCCGGTCATCTCCGCTGTAACCCCGCCTATCATCGACATCACAGCTCCGAGCTTCAGACCGGTAAATATATCCGGCAGCGCATCTTTTAAGATACAGTACCTGAACTGTTCTGCCTTTGTCGCCTTGAGTGACTGCATGAGTTCGAGCCTCGTCGGATCCACATTCGTGATGCCGGTACTCGCATTCATACATATGATAGGAAATGACTGCACGACTATCGTGATGATCTTTACGCTCCTGCCGAGTCCCAGCACGAGCATCAGTGTAGGTACGAGAGATATCATGGGGATACAGCAGACGACGATGATAAATGGGTTTAGTGCTGCTCCCACTAATGGAAATGCGCACAGCAGTATGGCAAGTGCAAGGCCTACCACTATAGCGAGTACATATCCTATCAGCTCATTGGAATAGGTGATCCATATATCCGGCAGAAGCTCCTTTGTATTTGCCGCAAAAGCTGTGAAGATATCAGTCGGTTTTGCGAGCATCCATACCGATATAGCGTTCGCTGTACAGACTGTTTGCCAGACTACTAGCAGCAGTACTATCAGTATCACCGGCGGATACATCAGATTGATCGCTGATACGACTTTATTTTTAGATTTCGTCATTTTGGTTCCTCCTTTACTTTATTTCTGAAAGGCTGATATTTCCTATCAGATTCTCTATATCCGTACAGTACTGCTGGAAATCAGGCTCTGTAATGAGATCCAGCGTCCTCTCTCTGCCGCCGAAATCGATATTCATCTCTGTCTTTACCTGACCAGGATGTGACGACATGATATATACACGCTGGCTCAGAAGTACCGCTTCCTCCACATTATGTGTGATGAAAATGATAGTCATCCCGGTATCTTTCCAAATCTTCAAGAGCTCTATATTAAGCGTCTCTCTCGTATCCTCATCGAGAGCTCCGAACGGCTCATCCATCATGAATACATCCGGATTATGCACCATTCCTCTGATGACTCCTATCCTCTGGCTCATGCCTCCGGAGATCTCTGATGGATACGAATCTGCATATTCCTTTAATCCTACATAGTCGAGGAGGAACTCAATATGCGGTGTATTTTTTTCTATATCCTCGTGATAAATCTTTAATGGAAGTTCGAGATTTTCCCTGATCGTAAGCCATGGGTACAGGTTAGGCACCTGAAAGATAAATCCCATCTTTCTGATCTGATCCTTTGTGATCGGCCTCGTATTGTCATATGTGAATCCATCTACTGTAATCGTACCGCTGCTGGGCTTTATGATGTCATCTATGAGACGGATGATAGTCGACTTGCCGCATCCGCTCGGACCTACGATAGATACGAACTCGCCCTTATTGAAATGCATATTTATATCTTTTAATGCATATATGGTACTGCGCCTGGTCACAAACTTTTTATTTACATGTTCAAGCGATATATAAGCCATATCCGTTCCTCCTTAATTCCATACAGATACTTTCTTTTCTATAATGGCTATCAGCGAATAGAACAGGACACCTATGATTGCAGCTACCACTATTGCCGCAAACGCAGTATCTGTAGCTGAGACTGCTGCCGAATTCGAGATTCTGTATCCGAGTCCGCCCTGGCCTACTGACAGGTCTGCGCTCATTGCTGCTATAGTACAGAGGATGGAGCCGAGCTTTAGTCCTGTAAATATCTGCGGCATTGCATTCGGAACCGTCACTCTGAAAAAAGTCTCCCATCGTCCACATCCGAATCCCCTCATCACATCGAGCTTTTTCTGTGGTACGTATGTAAATCCTGTGAGGGTATTTACTGCTACTACCGGTGCCACCTGAAGTATTACTATTATGATCTTGAGACTCGGATCGACTCCGAGGAACAGCTTGAACTCCGGTACGAGTGTAGCCATAGGTGTGACCATCAGCAGGATAAGTATAGGCAGCACCATCCTGACGATGAACTTAAACTGTGACGCTATTGCTGCGATCACGAATCCTATAGGAACAGCTATTACATACCCTATGAGCATTACCCTGATCGATACCAGTGCATCCGGCCATATAGATAGTGCAAACTTATCATGAAGAGCTGCTGCTATTGCTGTCGGCTTAGGTATGAGATGCTCTGATACATGAAATGCTGTGCAGATCCACTGCCATAGAAGAATTATGACTATGAGCACTATCCACGGAGCTATCCTACGGCTTATCTTTGATTTCTCCATTTCTTACTCCTTTCCTTAGTCGAGCGATCTGATCAGTCCCTGCAGCTTTCCCCTGATGCTTAAGTACTCTTTATTCTCAGTGACATCTCCGGTCTTTTCTTCATATGAGAATGGTATCTTTATCTCCTCTACTATTTTCGCCGGGGATTTTGACAGGACTATCACTCTCTGCCCTAAATACATTGCCTCTTCGACATTATTCGTTATCATCACGCAGGTCTTCTTTGTCTCATTCCAGATACGGAGCAGCTCTACATTGAGCATCCTCCTCGTGATCGCATCGAGAGCTCCGAATGGCTGGTCGAGCATCAGTATCTTGGGATCTGTAACCATCGCCCTGGCAATGGCTGCTCTCTGCTTCATACCTCCGGACAGCTCTTTCGGATAGCAGTCCTTGAAATCCCACAAGCCTACGAGCTGTAGCATTTCCATGACTCTCTTCTGTGAATTCATCTTATCTTTCATATGAAAGGCTGCCAGCGGAAGCTCTGTATTCTTATATACTGTCTTCCATTCGAGGAGATTGTCTAGCTGGAATACTATCCCGAAATTCTTCTGGATGCTTTTCTCTGGTCTTTTCGGAAGCGGGACATTTTCCAGTAGTACCTGTCCTGTATCCGAAGATTCGATTCCCTCCATGATACGGATCAGTGTCGATTTACCACATCCGCTCGGTCCCATGATGCAGACGAATTCGTGCTCATCCACATCAATAGATATGTCATCTAAGACTTTCTTTATTCCTTTATTTGTATCAAAAGATTTTCCGATCTTCTTTGTCTTCAGTACTGCGTCTGCCATTCCAAACCTCCTTTTCTATCTGTCTGCTCTCCCGTTCGTTGTGTCTGATTTTATTTCCATGGCAGAGATTTTGATTGTAAAAAAGCGCTTAAACGCCAATAGCGGATTTTTACAATTATGAGAATCTATCATGAAACATAATACAGATAACATTTCATATACAAAAAGAAAGGAGACCAACTATGGCAGAAAGAAAAATTCTAAAAAGCACTTCTATCTATGATGGTATTTCCGATGGGCCTGTATCGGGCGGACTAGTAATAGATGGAAACAGGATCACAGGCGTTTTCCCAGAAGATGAGCTGAATGACTATATCACCCCTGATACAGAAGTCACAGACTATGGTGACAAGCTCATAATGCCGGGATTTATCGATTCTCATCTACATATGGGGCAGGCAATGGATTTTCTGGATCCTACATACTGTATAGATCTCGATCCGGCAAGAAACTTCGATGATGTAGTAGCACTCCTGCGGAAATTCGGAGAAGAAAATCCCGATGCTAAAGTGCTGTTCGGCATCAACTATAACTATTTTAATCTCACTCCTCCTGTAATACCGGATGTACATCTATTAGACAAATATTTCCCGGACAAGCCGGTACTGATCCTGACCTGGGAGATACATACCTACTATGCAAATACAAAGGCTATCGAGCTCACTGGTCTGACAAAAGATACTCCCGATCCGAATAATGGCATAATAAAGGATGAAAATGGTGAACTGACTGGTGCATTTAATGATACCGTAGCATTCGCTGTGACCCGTATAGTACAGAGGCCGCTGTTTGAGCGAGGCGGGGCTCTGATAAACTTCATGAAAGAGCTCAACAGATACGGCATCACTGCTGTCGGCGATATGTTCCCATGCGGTGCTGACAAGCCTTATCCTCTATATAAGAAATATGAGGATCAGCTGACTGTCCGCGTGAGCTTCTATCCTGAGCTCATGTCATTTACTCCGGAGCTCGCCAATGAATATAAGAGAGAATACAACGGGCCGATGCTGCAATTCGCAGGTCTTAAAAATCTGATAGACGGCGTAATATCTGTACATACTGCCTGGATGAGTGAACCATATTATGATGACCCGACTACATCTGGATATCCGGCTATCCCTGCAGAACAGGTCAAAGCCAAGATTCTTGAAGCCCTGAGCCTTGGTATCAATGTCAGAATCCATACTATTGGTGACGAAGCTATTCACTATGTGCTCGATGTATTTGAGGAAGCAAAGAATAAGTACGGACTGCTGCCTAGACGTAACGTCATGGAACATCTCGAATATGTAAATGATGAAGACCTGCACCGCTTCAAGGATCTGAATGTAGTATGTGATATGCAGGGACGTCACATTACTTTCTATGTGGATGATGGAGAAAAAATCATGGGACCTGAAAGATCCCGTCGCGCTTTCCGATGGAGAGATGTCCTCGATGCCGGCGCCATCATAGGTACTGGGTCAGATTATCCTGTAGTCCACTTCGATCCAGCCAGATGTATATATGCTGCTGTCACGAGACAGCTCGAAGATGGTCATCCGAAGGGCGGCTGGATCCCGGAGCAGAGAGTATCACTCGCCGAGGCACTCAGAGCATACAATTATGGTTCCGCCTGTGCCCTTAACCGTGAGGATGAGATCGGCCTGTTGAAAAACGGATATTACGCTGATGTGGTCGTGCTCGACAAGAATCTCTTCGCTGTGCCAGAGGATGAGATACTCGGGACGAAACCGATACTTACCATGGTGGACGGAAAAACTGTATACGAGTCTTGACTTTTTTCTGTAATGCTCCTAAAATAGGCATTAAGATTTTAAGCAAGGGCGCTCTAAAGAGCGCTCTTTTTGTATGTAGAAAGAAGGCAGCACTATGATACATCCGATTCAGCCTTACCTCGCTTTCGGGAGCCGACACTATCATAAGAGGATTATAAACAGCATGGGGATCGCCCATTTGTTTGAATATTGTTACAACTCTGAGCAAGAGGCCGACTATCTGGGAGTACCGGACGGGAGCTTTGATATATTCTGGGATCTCACAGAGCCAAGGCCTGCTGCATTTGGTGCAGGTATTTTCACCCATTCCAATAAATGCATCCGCAAAAAAGGTCACCGATACTTCGGTGTCAGATTCATGCCGGGCATCGTGCCAGACTTCTATATAGGGATCACTGATGCAATGATGAATACAGAGATAGATATTTCGAGTCTCGATTCCACGCTCTCCTACGCTGCCGCAGAGAGTCTGTCATCTCTTCACTCGTTCAGCGAGCGGGCAGACTTTTTTCTCGTACTATATACGGATCTCATCTCCCACGGTCCGCATGAGAATGTGAGTATCTGCAAGAGAAATATTTACCATGAATGTATCTCATATATCCTGAATTCCAGAGGGCTCTGTCAGATATCTGAGCTCTGTGAGCAGTCCGGCTACTCCGAGAGATACATCAATACAATTTTCAAAAATATAATAGGGATTTCCGCGAAGAAGTTCTGTATGTTTTCGCGGTTTCAGAATGCGATAGATATGCTCAATCATAATAATACCCTCTCCTTTACAGAGATAGCTCTCAAGAGCGGGTACTATGATCAGGCTCAGTTCATACATGACTTCAGGAACTGCGCCGGTATGACTCCTTCCGCCTACCGGAAGAAGATAATCAGTTCAAACTATGTGGACAAATTTGTCCTGGAATGATATCAGTCCTTAATCTCCGACGTGCAGTACGGGCATCTCGTTGCCTTTACAGGTATCCTGCTCTGGCAGTACGGGCAGGTCTTCTCCGTCGGCTCCGGTTCAGGCTCGTTCTTATGAACCCTGTCAGCCACGTTGTTCAGGAACTTGACCAGCAGGAAGATGACAAAGGCCATCAGAACGAAATTAATGACAGCTGTAATAAAAGTACCGTAATTCAGAGTTGCCGCTCCAGCCTCCTGTGCAGCCTTGATCGTCGCATAATGCTTGCCGTCAAGTGAGAGAAACAAGTTCGAGAAATCGATACCACCAGTAATCAGTGAGATCAGCGGCATCACGATATCATTGACAAGAGAATTCACGATTGCCTGAAATGCAGCACCAATGATGACACCGACTGCCAGGTCGATCACATTCCCACGCATTATGAATTTCTGAAATTCTGCAAAGAACCCCTTGCTCTTCTTCGCGATCTCTTTCTGTTTTTCCTTATCCATATTTTTACAGCTCCTTTCGCTTTTTTTATATTATATTCGAAAGCAGAAATTGTCGCAATATTTTTCTGAAAAAGATGACAAAATACCTGTTTTGCGCTATCATTGAAACGAAGAAAGGATATCCGATGAAAATAAGAGTTCCGGCAGCAACGCTCGCTGTCATAATGATAATTGCCGCATTCCCGGTCAGCGCACACGCTTCTTTTACAGGTACAAGGATAAAGCTTAGGAGCCCGTATCAGGACTGCATGAACCGGAAGGCAAGCGATACATATAATTACAATAATGATACAAGAGACTATGTGACTCCGTATGATGCCGATACAGACAAGATCAGCAAGCGTACAGGCACGTCGCTTACGATCCACTGGTACCCGGTGTATGGTTCGAGCGGATATGAGATATTAAATAAGAGCGGCAAAGTTGTAAAGCGCATCAATGGCATGGATGTAAACCAGATCACGATCACAGGTCTAAAGAAGCATACCAGGTACACCTACTACGTCCGCGCATATAAGAAAAAGGGCGGCAAATACACCTACAGTAAAAAGAGCAAAGCTGCCGCAGGCCGGACCGGATATCAGATCAAGGGTAAGTCCGAGGTCTCAGCGGCTCAGATGGCGAAGTACTATAAGTCAAAGCGCAGCACCTACCCATCAGTCTATGCGTCTCTCGGAGCTCCGACGATAAATGACTTCACACGGATCGTCTACCGCGAGGCCGAACGGTATAATATAAAAGCCGAGGCTCTCTTCGCGCAGATCTGCAATGAGACAGGATTCTTAAAGTTCGGAGGAGATGTAAGTATCAGCCAGTGCAACTTCGGTGGTGTCGGTGCCACTGGTAATGGTGCCTCAGGAATCGACTTCAGATCATATGGTGCCTCTCACTACAAGGCATTCGGATATTCATCAGCCGATCAGGCCAGAAAGCACGCCGTAGATGTAGGCATCCGCTCGCAGGCCATGCATTTAGCTCTCTACGCTGGTGCGATAAAGACTATCGACTACACGATAGACCCTCGAGGGAAATATGTACGTATCGGAAACTCCCCGTACGTCGAGTGGCTCGGAATAAAGGACAATCCATATACAACAGGTGAGAAGCACTCTCCGAGCTACCGTGCGCAGACCAGAGGCTGGGCAGCCGCCAACAACTACGGCTATACTCTCGTGGAAAAATATATCAGACCCATGAAGAAAGCCTGATCACTTCTTTAGAGCCTTTGTTCTTATGGAAAAAGCGCTGAAGAATGCCTATAATGATCATGATGAAAATGCCGCGCAGAGGCTCAGACATGAGTTCCTGTCGCATTAAGACAGATTTATAGAAGGAGACATAATGATTTACTCAGGAATTTCACACTATGCAGACCAGCGTGACTGCTTTTTCCTTGAAAACGGGAAGCTCCGTATAAGGATCTCTGCCGCAAGAGGCGATATGAATGCCATCTATCTGCATACCCGTGATAAATATATAGATCCGGCCATTGCTGATACAAGGGCCTGCTGCCGCATGAAAAAAATTGCGAGCGACTTCGGCCACGATTATTTTTCCGCAGATATTGATATACCGCAGGCCGGTCAGTACCAGAAGAATCCTGATATGCTATGCCTCAGATATTTCTTCGAAATGGTGGATGAAGCAGGCGCGAGGATATGGTACGGTGATTCGAGATTCTTCTCAGGCGAGCCGGGTGACGTCGAGGCCATGTTTGACTGCCCTCTGATATCGAGAAGAGAGCTGACATTCAGGGTTCCGGACTGGGCCAGGAATGCTGTGGTGTATCAGATTTTTCCGACAAGATTCGCAACGACTGAGGATGTGCCTGATAAACTGTGGTACAAGACTCCTATCGCATTCAACGATGATCTGCATGGCAATCTGAAGGGAATCACGGAGCACATACCTTATCTCAAGGAGCTCGGCGTCGATGTGATCTATATGACACCGATCTTCAGATCAGATTCATCTCACAAGTATGACACTATCGATTACTACGCTGTGGATCCGTCTCTTGGAGATGAAAAAGATCTGCATACGCTTGTCAACACTGCACACAGGAACGGCATGCGCGTCATGCTCGACGGCGTATTCAACCATACTTCACCAGACTTCTTTGCATTCAGGGATATTGAAGAAAATGGTACAGACTCCGAATACTATGACTGGTACTATCTCGACAGCAGTGATGTCGTAAGAGGCGACAGGACGCACAAGCCGTCATACCAGAGCTTTGCATATGTTGGATTCATGCCGAAGCTCAATCTGTCGAATCCGGATGCTGCCCAGTATGTGATCGACGTCGCCTGCCATTATATAAAGGATTTCGGGATTGATGGATGGAGACTCGATGTAGGTGATGAAATAGGTCACGATTTCTGGAAAAAGTTCCGCAGGGCTGTAAAGTCTGCGAATCCGGATGCCCTTCTCGTCGGAGAAGTATGGCATTTCTCACCTGATTTCCTGCAGGGAGATGAGTGGGATTCTGTCATGAACTATGCATTTTACAAGAATATCGGTGAAATGATCTGTAGTGGAGATATAGGGCCATCTGAATTTCTCTCGCAGCAGAGCTTCCTTGAAGGCCAGTATCACAGCGCTGTCCTGCCTGTGCTCTGGAACCTGATCGACAGCCATGACACGAGCAGATTCCTGTGGAGAGCCGGCGGCGACAAGCGCAAGCTCGCTCTGGCTGCAGCCTTCCAGATGCTGCTACCGGGAACACCATTTATCTATTATGGTGATGAAATTGCAATGACTGGTGGAGATGATCCTGACAACAGACGCGGAATGCTCTGGGATGAAAAGAAGCAGGATATGGATATGTACCACTGGTATCAGAGACTGACCTACTTCCGTCATACAATAAGGGCGATCACCGATGGTGACTATGACAGAATTGACTGTGATGACGAACGTGGTCTCCTCGAATATCACCTCTCCTCCGGCGAGATACTGATCTTCCACACGAAGGATGGAGATGTAAGTGCCAGAGAATACAGGGACTATAAAGAACTGCTTCAGGATAAGATATTTGACGGAACTATCTCCGGATACGGCTGTGTGCTGCTCAGGAGATAGTAATGAGTGACATTGAATTACAGACGGAAACTGAAGAGGAGCGTCCGAAGGAAAGGCGCCGGCAGATCCGGTGGTATCATCTTTTTCTGATGCTTATTGCCGATGCCTGGTGCTTTTTCATAATGGAGTATGTGAACAATCCTGAGCTGCTTCAGATGAAATGGTACTATATGCTTCTGAATACAGGAGGCATTTTTATTATGAACCTGATCGCCTTTTTCTGGTTCAACAGCCTGAAGCGGTCGGTCCTGCTGATAAATATTATATGGTCTGCAATGGCCATAGTCTTTTTCATAGTATATGCTGAGAGAGGAGAGCCGCTGCAGGTCATCGACTTTTTCAGTATCAGGACTGCCGCCACTGTTGCGGGTTCATATACCTTCAGGCCTACGCGGGCGCTTATCATCGACATCATGGCTGGCATCGGGCTCACCATTTTCTATACCCTTATCCCCTTCGATTATGTACTCGTGAAAACGGATCGGATAAAAAAAATACTGATGCGTATTGGTGTCGGCGCGTTCATGATAGCAATGTATCCGGTCTACCTGAATACCAACTGGAACGGTGCATTGGGCATCATGACCGACCTTTTCGCCCCGATAAAGACCTATCATGAATACGGCACGACCGTAGGTTTTTTCTGCGTTGCAAAATACATGAGGCTGACCCCGCCTGACGGATATTCAGCCAGGGAGACCGAAGAGATCGCCCGCAGGGCCCTGCTTGAGAAAAAATCGAATACCATTACCTCCATAAAGCCTGTAAATATCATAGCAATAATGAATGAGTCCTGGGCTGATCTCAATTACGCCGGGAAGCTCAATACTACCGACGAGATCATGCCGTACTATGATTCGATGCAGGAAAATACGATCAAGGGCCACACCCTCGTCTGCATCACCGGCGGCGGAACTGCAAAGACCGAGTACGAATTTCTGACCGGCAATTCTGTCAAGAGATTCCCTGGTATGGTTCCCTACGTCAGCTATTTCACCCAGAATGAGTACTCTCTTGTATCGACTCTTGAAGCACAGGGATTCGAGACTGCTGCCATGCACCCGTACAAGGGCAGCAACTGGAACCGCGAGGCCGCCTACAGCCTCATGGGCTTTGACCGGTTCTACACGCAGGATGACTTCGACAGGGATGTCCCGAAATACCACGGTCACATCAGCGACCAGGCGAATTATGAGAAGATAATCGACGTGATAGATCATAAAAAGAGAAAGGATCAGCCGCTTTTCCTGTTCGATGTGACCATGCAGAATCACGGCGAATATTCTGAGGATGATATAGGCTCGGATGTCACCACCAGCGGGATCACCTGCGATGAAGCGAAAAATTACCTCACTCTTGAAAAGCTCAGTGACCGTGCACTTCAGTATCTGATCGGATATTTCAGGGACTACGATGAGCCTACTATCATAGTCATGTTCGGCGACCATTATCCGACGCTTCCGGACTACTTCACAAGCGTCGTGTCCGGCGGAACTGATATCGACAAGCTGCCCCTCGATGAAAAGGAGAGGTGGTACGCGACTCCATTCTTTATATGGGCAAACTACGACATTCCTGAGAAGCAGGACCTTGTCACGAGCACGAACTATCTCGGCACAATGATGCTTGAAAATACCGGCTGGCAGATGGCTGATTACAACTATTACCTCAAGAATCTCGAGAAGGAGATTCCTGCTCTCAACCACCTCGGGTATCTCGGGACCGATGGTCACTATCATTCATGGAAAAATGGTGATGCCGGCACTCTCCACAGTGAATGGGAGTACGAATGCCTGCAGTACACGAATCTGAAGGGGCACGGAAAGGATCGTCTGCCGTGGTTCTTTTCGCTGGATGAGAAAAAATAAATTTACTGTGGATTTTTTATATGAAAAGTAGTATCATATCAGTTAGCCACCTGTTCGCGAGTAAGAGCTCATCAAGCGTGAGCTCCGTGCTGACAACAGTGTTTTCTATTGCGTAGGCTGACGTGCTGATGTGTCGGCAGCAGATGGCTGAGGGATGATAGCTCAGCTGGGAGAGCACCTGGGTCACAACCAGGTTGTCGGGGGTTCGAGTCCCTTTCATCCCATATATGCACCGCCGTCAGACAGGCTCCCATCATTGATGCGCCCCTGTGCTGGCGGTGTTTTTTATTTACCAGGTATTATTCTTTGATTCTATCTCCACATCGAGAATTGCATCCTTCAGGGCATGGCCGCCGCTCTTTGCCAGATCCTTCAGGATCGAGAGAAATGCTGATCTGTCCTCTGGCGGAAGCTTCCTCAGTGCATTTATCATTGCAACTGATGTCTTCAGCCTGTTCTTGCCGAGCTCGCTGGCCTTCGTGACACCGGCCTCCTTGAACAGGTCGAACAGTATATTGATAAAGAGCTTCCTCTTCTCCGGTGATTCGTTTGATACCCAGCGGCCTAATGCATCATTTAAGAGCTTGCTCGAGCCGGTCATATCATCTGCAAGGACCATGTGATTTCTCAGCACCTGCCAGCTGAACGGGTCATGCTGGTATGCTCCGTTTCCATCGCTCTTTACTACTACAGGCTCTGCATAATCGGCCATGAGTCCGCCGATAAACGAGAATTCCGGCGTGTACTTTATCATTTTCCCACGGATAGCCTGATATTCCTTCGTGTGGACCACTTCCTGGACAAATCCCGGCCCGTCATTTGAATATACGGTCTTTATCCGGTCCCTGACATGCTGATTGCAGAATGCTGCCGCGAATACCGCGAAATTGCCGCCCTTCGAATGTCCCCCGACATACAGCGTCAGATCCTCTGGCAGGCACAGAAGCGTCCTGTCCAGATAGTCAACGGATGCCTTCTGGCCGACTGTCATATCCTTATATGCAAAGAGAAAATCCTCCTTCCATCCGATCAGCGTGTCATCCGTGCCCCTGTATGCCACATACACCGAGCCATCACCCGGAAGTATCGTAATTGCCGATACCTGAAGGGTCACATCCTCATTTACCGCATTGATATAATGCAGCAGCTTCAGATTCCTGTAGCGCCGGCTGCCGGCCATTTTTTCCAGGATAAAGGGAGCATCAGAGACAAAGGCCTTCCTTGCCCTGATCTCCGATTCGGAATGCTTCTTCCAGTATCTCTCATTTACCTCGCGCACAGAGAGCGGCCTATCCCTGTCAAGGCCCGGCACTACCCCGTCGAAGTCAATATATGCCATTGTGGAAAAAACGAGATTGTCCACCTCATTGTACGGATCTACAGAAAACGGAATATCCGCCCTCCAGTCCAGGTAATCCATTATATTCGCCATAAACATACCTCATTGGCAGGAGATGAAAAAGGGACCCGTCCCCTTTTTCATCTGAGTGACCGGCTCTCATGGCAGGTCATGTATATGATCTGATATTTCTCTGCGAGCTCCTGCATCAGCCTCTTTGCATCCGCCAGCTTCTCCTCGTCGAAATTGACGAACGGATCGTCAAGGATTATCATCGGCTCCTCACGACGGAACAGCACATCGATAAGGGCTGCACGGGAACAGAACGATGCGAGATCCTTATAGCCCTTTGACAGATAATCGCTGCTTCTCGTGCGGCCGCCGCCGCTTTTTCCTGAGACGGATACAGACAGATTCATATCGAGCTCGAAATCATCTGTAAGGATCGCATCATCCGAATCCGGATAGAGCGACTTCATGTAGTAATTGAGCCTGTCACGCAGCGGGCCCATATATACCTTCAGGAAATTCTCACGCGCGAGCTGCAGATATTTCTTCGTTTCCTCACACAGAGCGACCTTGTCCTCATACGATGCCTTCCTCGCATTCAGATCCTTCAGCGTCTCACGGGCCTCCTCACACTCCACCAGCGTTGCAGAACGTGAGTCAAGCTCCTTCACATCCTCAGCTATGAACTGCTTCTGCTTCGATATATCATCATCAAGCTTCTTCTGCTCCTCCTGAAGCTCCTGCAGGGACTTCCCGGACTGTGCGAGCTCATCCACATGCAGCGACTTCAGCTCATCATTCAGCTCATCTATCTGCTTCTGGGTGCTCGTATAGAGCAGCATATTCTGTCTGATCTCACGCAGGCATCCTGCGAGATCGGTAATATCCGTTTTCAGCGGGTATGCGCGAAGGGCTGCGAGGATTCCCTGGGTCTCACTGCTGATCGTAGCCACAAGCCTCTGGTACTCCTGATTGTTGGCCTCGAATTCCTGATAATCATCAAACCTCTCTTCGATCTTCTTTATCAGCTCATCCTCCTTAGCATCCTCATACAGATTGATGCCGAAGGCCTTTGCATAAGGGTCAAGCGATGTATATAGCGTAAGCTGCAGCGCCGTAAGCTCCTCGACCATGCCAGAGGTATTATCCGTAAGCTTTCTCTCCTCTGCGCTGAGCGTATCATAACGGTCCTTTTTCCGATGGATCTCAAGCAGCGCCTGCTGCATATCATCCGTTGATACCGGATACTTCTCGATAAATGATATAATCCTGTCATGAAGGTCGTCATACTCACGCTTCAGCTTCGAAAGATCCTTCTCCGATTCGACGAGCTCGTCCTCCATCGTTGACTGCGACTGCTTACGCAGGGAGATCCTGTGGATGATCTGCATGATGAAGATCACTGCAAATATGACTCCGGCCACGAAGCTTCCGATTGACATGATAAGCTTCAGATGCCCGCCTCCGCCTGTATTGAAGAAAAAGGTGCTCGCCAGGAAGAATACCAGTGTGATAAATCCTATTATCACAGTATCCGAGATACCATCCTCGAGAGAATGTAGTTCCCTGATGCCTACGGCAGCCTCCCTGTGCTTCTGATGTGTCTCCCCGAGCGACTTCATCTGCCCTGAGATCTCATTGCATCTGCTGATGTCAGACAGGGTATTCTGTATCTGCTCATCATCAGGGGTGCCGTTCCTGAAGAATTCCCTCAGCCCGGAAAGCTGATTCCTCTCGTCATCCGACATCTGTACATGCTCGCCCTTGATGCGGAGCGATCTGATGGTTTCGGATTCCTTTTTCCATTCATCTATATCATCCTCTGAGATGCTTCTGTCGGCAAAAAGATTCTCGAGACATTCCTGCTCATCCTTCTCAGGCAGCTTCTCTCGCAGGATGTCACGACGGTTGCGGTTCAGACTCAGCTCTCTCTCCCTGCTCTCGAGATCATCTATATCATTCTCGTCTGGAAGCCCGTTTGCAAAAAAGTCATCGAGACCCTTCAGCACCTCCTCATGCTTCTTCAGTGAATCAGTCTTCGCCTGATATACTCCTGCCGACTTCTCGCTTCTGGCTATTGCGGCAAGCTGGTCTGTAAGCGTGCTCTTCCTGTACTCCATCTGACGCAGCTGTGCACGCTTCTCGAGAAGCATGTGCGCCTTGGTATCATAGGCCTCCTGAAGCTTCGGAATCCGGTCGGCCTTCTCCTTCTCCTCACGGATCTGCTCATTGACCTGCTTTATGAGTCCGGGATTCACCTTGCTCGTGGCGGTATATACCTTCCTCGCATTATCGATCGCCTCTACCGCCTGGTCATACCGGTTCATATCGTCCTGAACAGCACCGAGCCCGCCCATCTTGGCATTCAGCTGACTCGTGATCTTCGTCTCAAGTGCTCCCTGCGGCACAAATATACTTTTCTCAAAGGACTCCCGGTCCACTTCGAACAGCTCCTCACCGATCTTCTCTGAATAGTCGGTCGACGCCTCTCCCGTATCCTCATTGAAGAGAGCAAATGTATCCTCCTTCGCTGTACCACCGAAGGTACGCTCGATACGGTACTTCCTCCTCTCAACCGTGAAGACAAGATTGCCGCCGAAGGTGCCTGCATTCCACGGCCTGTAATGGTCTCTCTCCGTGAGGGAGCTTTTCCTCGGGGAATATTCCATCCCGTAGAACATGGCCTTTATAAAAACAGCAAGGGTTGTCTTGCCTTTTCCATTGGCGGACATTATCTCATTGAGTCCCGGTTCAAAGGTGATATTCCTGTCACAGATCCTTCCAAAGCCGGCTATATACGCTGATATCAGTCTCATTCCTGGAGGCTCCCTTCCATTATTGCACGGATTCCGAGTTCGATGATCTGTGCCTTTCTCTCCTCATCCATATCAAGTCCCTGGACTGTTCTCACGAAGGTACCCTTCAGTGACCAGTCATGGGCAAAATTCTCGTAATTGATCCTGACCCTGGTGTCATCCTTCACATCATAGAAATAAAAGCCCTGGTCCGTATGCATACGAATCCAGTCACAGTCGATCTCGAGATCCATGTTTTTTCTTCCGAAAAGGTCTATCCTGATCAGATCATCAGGCGAGGCCTTCTCAAGGACTGCCTTTACCTTCTTCACTATCGCATTCAGGTCATCATCAGGCTCGACCCCGACCTTTATCTCATGAAGCTGTCGCTTCGCGAGCGATACAAACTCATGTGATCTGATGCCGGTACTGTCTATATCAAGGACTACGAAGCCCTTTTTCCCGCACTCATCGAAGCCCCTGCCCTCGGGACATCCCGGATAGCAGTAAACTCCTCTGTCATCGAGTTCCTCCCACCTGTAGCTGTGTATATGGCCAAGAGCCAGATAATCTATGTATCTCCCGCGCAGCTTTGGCAGCTCTATGGTGTATGCATTGTCTCTCGACTGGTATTCACTGTCCTGCCCGTGAAGCATGACTATATTCACCTTGGACGGGTCAAGCACCATCTCACTCAGCAGATCTGATGACGACTTCGCATCCAGCTCCCTGCCTGTGATCACGATATTATCCGGACACTGGTATGAGGTCCATCTGTCTGCAGAGAACAGATGCAGGTTCTTCGGCACCTCATCGAGATCATCAAGGAAATCAGTGATGTCATGATTCCCTCTCAGATAGTAGAATTCTATGTCAGGATGTGAGATGAATTCCTGCTTTACCTCATCCTTCACGGTCTTCCTGATATGCCTTCTGTCAAAGAGATCTCCTGCTATGAGCACTGTCTGTATGTCATTCTTCTCAGCATACGAGATCATATTGTGGAAGCCCTCGAGGATTTCCTTCCTGCGCTCCCTTGCCTGATCCGGTGACAGCTTATTCTCCATTTTCGAATCCAGATGTATATCTGCACAGTGTAGTATTTTCATAGATGTGCTTTCTCCAGCTCCTTCAGGAATTCCCTCGACGATACCCTGATAGCGCCGTTTCCTATTGCTATCGTCTGCTCTGCATTATCCGATGTCACGACCCTCACGGAATCCTTCTCCCTGTGATCGTGCGTGAATTTCTCTATATATGCATCAGCCGTCTGGTCCTCCTTCGTGAAGACGACGGCGATATTTCCCTTCCTCACGGTACGGCCGGCATTATTCTTACGATTATATGCATCGAATACGATGATCGTCTCTGCCCCGTCAAAGCCCTGATAATTCGATACCTCATCTTCGAGACGCGTCCTGGCAGCATCCATGTTTTCCCTGAACAGATCAGACAGCTCCTTCGATGCATGGATCACATTATAGCCGTCCACTATCAGATATCTGTCCCTGATGTTCTGCGTCCTGCGCTTCTCTGCAAGATTCGGATGGGCCTGTATGTAGTCCTCCTTTGCATTGCGGATATTTTCCTCACGGTCATAATCCCTTTCCGTGGAAAAATCATCAGCCAGCGGTCTTTTTATCTCACCGAACTCTCTGATGAATATCTCCTCAAGCTCGGCACTCATGCCGCTGTAGCCCTGGTATGAGCTCTTTTTTGCAGAATGCTTCTCCATCGCTCCGCCACCGGCAAGCTGCTCCTCTCTGCGTTCATACACCTCCTGAACCTCTGATACGGCTTCATCTATCACCTCAGCCGTATGCTCCCAGTCCACGCGCGAATCTCCCTTCAGTACCGGCTCGCTCCTCGCGATCGAATCGACCATATACCACGGCACATCCTCTCCGACTCCGTGAAAGCAGAACACAGACGACGGTGAATTCTTCCTGTCGCTCTCCGGCACATACATTCTCTCTGCAATTATCTCGTCTGCATTGTGGCATGGACGGTAGCCGGCACTCGAAAGCTCCACATTCTGCGGACCATTCGTATATACAGACAGCCTCTCCGAATACTCCATGAATGAGCTTACCGGGACCTCTCCGCTTATCTCTGCCTGATTCTCATATATCCTCGGCTGCTCCGTAGAACCGCCCATCTGCATAAGGTCATTGAGAGCCGTTCCGACTGCGTCCGGGCTGATGATCAGATTCACCCTGTACCACGGCTCGAGAAGCACAGGCTCTGCCTTCATGAGTCCCTGCCTGACCGCCCTGATAGTGGCATTACGGAAATCACCGCCCATTGTATGATTATTATTCGATCTGCCGCCCACGAGAGTGATCCTCACATCCGTCAGCGGGCTCCCTGTAAGCACTCCTCTGTGATGGTATCCGTTCAGTACGGACAGCACCTGCTGCTGGTAATTCCTGTCAAAAATGTCAGTGGAGCATTCATTTTCTACCACTATTCCACTATCCGGCTCTCCTGGCTCCAGCAACAGCCGCACCTCCGCATAATGACGCAACGGCTCGAAATGCCCTATTCCCTCTGCGCCACAGCTGATTGTCTCCTTGTACATGATGCGGCCTGCATCGAAGCTTACCGTATATCCGAATCTGTTCTTTACTGACTCGCTGATGACCTCGCTCTGCACCTTCCCCATCACACGGATATGCACTTCCTTTGTGGCCTCAAGCCACTCTACATTAAGAGACGGGTCCTCCTCCCCGAGGATCATCATGTCATCATACAGCTGCTGGGGTGTGATATCTGCAGGAGGTATGACTCTGTATGACATGACCGGCTCAAGAAGCGGCTTTCCACTGCCCTCGCATTCACCAAGAGCATCGCCAGCCTTCACATGTGCCAGGCCTTCTATGCTCGCCACATCACCGGCCTCTATCCTCTCCACGCTCTCTGACTTGTCCCCGTTTACAAGCCTTATACGGGTGACCTTATCCTCACCTATGACTTCCCTGACAGACAGACTTCCTCCTGTCATCTTCAGGTGTACAAGTCTTGAATTTCCTTCCCTCGTCACCTTATAGCAGTATGCGCCGAAGCCCTCGCTATATGGCTTCGGAGATGACAGCCGTGCCAAGAGCTCCATCAGTTCATTTACTCCCTGAGGTGGCTGCTCGACCTCGTCCTTTACTGTATATTTTACTGCATTTCCGAACAGCACCGGGAAGAATTTTCTTTGAGAAAAAGCCTTTCGGATTCCATCATCTGAAAGGCTCTTATTATCTTCATATTCCGCAAGCAGCTCATCACTGCAGAATGCAAGCTCCTCCTCAAGCTCACCCTTCTCCAGAGAAAAATCAACTGCATTGCCTGACAGATTCCTGGTGATCTGCGCAAAAAGTCCCTCCTTCGCCAGCCTTGCTATGTCCATCTTGTTGACGAAAATGAATGTCGGCACATTGTAATACGACAGCAGTCTGAAGAGGCTTCCCGTATGACTGTCCACTCCTGAAATCCCGCTTATGACGAGTACCGCTACGTCCAGCACCGGCAGGACTCTCTCCATCTCTGCGCCGAAATCCACATGTCCCGGCGTATCGATAAACTGGATCAGTACTCCGTCCTTTTCGAAACGAGCTTCACGGGAGTATATGGTAATACCGCGTCTGCGCTCTATGGCATCTGTATCTAATGCAGTATCTCCGTTATTTATATTTCCATGACGTCTGCGCACTCCCGCCGCAAAAAGCATCGCCTCTGACAGTGTCGTCTTTCCTGCATCTACATGTGCTACTATTCCCAATGTAATCTTAGAGCTCATAGGACAGAACCACCCCCGATAGCCCGGACAGTCTGATATGCAGGATGCCCTTCTGTACCGTCATATTGACAGGCATCAGCGAATAGCCCTTCGGCGTCGTGGCAAATACCTGTGTCATTATGCACTCCATCGGCACATCGCCCTTCCATACCGGGATGTCCACATCCATGCTGTCCGATCCGGAATTGATCGCTATCACCATCCTTTCCTCATGATTGAACCTGGCATAGCTGATAAAATTCCTCCCGCAGGTCAGGAAATTCAGCGAGCCGTTCTTCAGCGCCGTATTCACCTTGCGCATGAAGATCAGATCCCTGTGAAAATCCACAAGCTCATAATTCGCATGATCCCACGGATATGTACGTCTGCTGTCGGGATCTGTGAATCCGACAACTCCTGCTTCATCTCCGTAGTAAATGGTCGGTGCTCCAGGCCAGGTCATCTGTATCAGCGCTGCAAGCTTCAGCACTGAAGGGGCAACGCCCTCGCCTGCTGCTTCACTTCCGAGCTCAGCCACACGTCCTACCTTATGATTCGTCCTCGTAAGGAATCTCGAATGGTCGTGATTGTCCAGCTCATTCATGGCACAGTACAGCGATGATGGCAGAAATTCGCACATCGCGTGTCTCATCGTGATCTCGAATACACGTCCGTCGCCATACAGATCTGCCTCGAAGCGGTCCGAATGCTTTTCCATTCCTGTCAGGAAAAATGATACCGGCTCCATGAACGCATCATAGTTCATGATAGTATCCCACTGGTCTCCCGACAGCCACGGTGTAGCGTCTCCGTAGTGCTCCGCAAGGATCACCGCATCCGGATTCGCATCCTTTACCTCTCTCCTGAAGCGTCTCCAGAACTCGTGATTGTACTCCGGCGAATGTCCCAGATCTGCAGCCACATCGAGTCTCCAGCCATCACAGTTGTACGGCGGTGAAACCCATTTGCGTCCGATATTGATAATATAATCCTCAAGGACCTGCGAGCCCTCATAATTCAGCTTCGGAAGGGTGTCATTCCCCCACCAGCCATCATAGGAATTATTATATGGCCACTTGTCGTCTCCGTCCTCATAGAAATGGAAAAAGTCATGATAAGGGCTGTCCTTCGTGATATAGGCCCCAGGCTCATATCCTCCCTGTCCCTCGTATATTCTCTCACGGTCGAGCCATTTATTGAATGAACCGCAGTGATTGAATACTCCGTCGAGAATGACCCTGATCCCCTTATTATGTGCTTCCTCCACGAACCTTGCGAAATACTCATTCGAGGCCTCGAGATTGGCCGCTCCTGTAGTCCTCTTCTGGTACCTCGTGGAATGGGTATTGTCATAGTCTCCCGGCATCAGATCTTCCCCGCCATCCTCTACAATCCTGGCGAGATGCGGGTCTATATGGTCATAATCCTGGATATCATACTTATGATTCGATGGTGACACAAATAGCGGGTTGAAATATATGACCTCCACACCAAGACTCTTGAGATAATACAGCTTCTGCCTCACGCCCTCGAGATCTCCGCCATAGAAATTCGGTACATCAAAATCAGCTGGCGGTTTCGACCAGCTGTCTACATGATGCACGTATGTATTGATGTAATAATATTCATTATTTTCTACGTCATTAGACTTATCACCATTGCAGAACCTGTCTACAAGGATCTGGTACATTACTGCACCCTTCGCCCATTCCGGTGTATGGAATCCCGGTGATATCCTGAAGAAATACTGCGGTCTCAGCGAATCCGTAACTCCGAACCTGTCAAAGAAAAGAGTTCCCTCATCACTGTGGATCTTGAAATAGTATGACACCATATCTGTTCCAAGGACTATATCACAACAGTAATAGCTGAATACTCCGTCGTCTGCGGATCTCTCTTCCCTGATACATTCGATTTCCCTGCCACCGTCTATTATCACGCTGACTCGCAGGTCGTCGCCCTTCGCTGTACGAAGACGCACTGTCACTGTTTCATTCTCCTCCGGCTCTGGAGGAGTCGTGTACGCTCTCGTACCATCTGAAAATAGGGCTTCTCTGTTCATTCATTCATCTCCATTACTCTTCGAAAAGAGCCTCGAACTCTTCCCTGCTGACCTTCTCCTTCTCCATGAGAAGAGCAGCGCTTCTGTCAAGTATGTCTCTATGGTCACTGATAATCTGCTTTGCCTTAGCATAGCACTGATCGATTATATGCCTGACCTCTTCGTCGATTGATGTGGCGATTGCCTCACCGTATGGTCTGGCATGTCCTAAGTCTCTGCCAAGGAATATCTCCTGTGGATCGCCGTTCTGGTAATTGATCGGTCCGATATCTGATGAGAATCCGTAGATGGTCACCATATCCCTTGCCGTCTTCGTGGCCTTCTGGATATCATTCGATGCACCTGTGGTAATATCGTCGAATACAAGCTCCTCGGCGACTCTTCCTCCGAAGTCCACGATGATATCATCTATCATCTTGCCACGGGTATTGTACATGTCATCCTTTTCCATCAGAGGCATGGTATATCCGCCTGCCGGGCCCGTAGGAATGATAGAGATCCAGTTCACCGGGCCTGCCTTTGGCAGCACCTGCATCAGGATCGCATGACCTGACTCATGGTAAGCAGTGATCCTCTTTTCTTCCTCTGTGATCACACGGCTCTTCTTCTCTGTACCCACGCTGACCTTCACATAGGCATCCTTGATATCCTTCTCCGTGATATATGGTCTGCTGCTCTTGGCTGCGAGTATTGCTGCCTCATTCAGCAGGTTCTCAAGATCAGCTCCTGAGAATCCCACGGTGGTCTGTGCTATATTATGCAGATCTACATTGTCTGCAAGAGGCTTATTCTCCGCATGGACTCTGAGTATCTCTTCCCTTCCCTTGATATCCGGGCGGCCTACATATATCTTCCTGTCGAATCTGCCCGGTCTCGTGAGAGCCGGATCGAGGATGTCCTCACGGTTCGTAGCTGCCATGACGATAATACCCTCGTTCTCCTCGAAGCCGTCCATCTCGACAAGCATCTGGTTGAGCGTCTGCTCTCTCTCATCATGTCCGCCGCCCATGCCGCTTCCACGGCGTCTTGCGACTGCATCTATCTCGTCGATGAATACGATACATGGGGCATTCTTCTTGGCATCTGCAAAGAGATCCCTGACTCTTGCTGCTCCGACTCCGACGAACATCTCAACGAAGTCCGATCCTGATATCGAGAAAAACGGCACTCCTGCCTCTCCTGCGACTGCCTTTGCAAGCAGAGTCTTTCCTGTGCCCGGAGGGCCTACGAGAAGCATTCCCTTAGGGATTCGTGCTCCCATGTGTGTGTACTTGTCTGGAGCCTTCAGGAAATCCACGACCTCCTCAAGCTCCTTCTTCTCCTCTTCAAGTCCTGCGACATCCTTGAACCTGACCTTCACCTTTTCCTTGGAGATCATGTGGGCGCGGCTCTTGCCGAAATCCGCCATTCTCGAGCTCTGTCCGCCCATCTGCATGGCCCTGCCATTCATCATGACGGTGAACAGGATAAAGAACATCGCAAATATGATAAGTATCGGCAGCAGCTCGCTCACCCAGGTGTCATGCGGCACATCGCTGACCGAATAGCTGACTCCCTTTTCTGAAAGCGCACGCTGGATTTCCTTCACGTCTGATACGTAGAAATAATAATTCGTACTGTCGCCGCTAAGCTTTACATCCACCTCTCCTGTCGGAACCTCACGGTTCTGCTGGATCTGTATGGATGATACCTGATCCTTCTCTATCGCCTGCTCCAGCTGGCTTACTGAATAATTCGAGCCTCTGTGCGATGTAAGCGCCATCCAGAATGCCAGCACTATAAGCACCAGTATCAGATAAAACCACAGTCCGCTGAAGCTTCTTCTCTTCTGTTCCAAAGATGACCCCTTTCTTTATTCTCCGGGATTCTCAACAACTCCGATGTACGGCAGATTCCTGTATTTCTGGTCATAGTCCAACCCGAACCCGACCACGAACTCATCCGGTATCGTAAATCCTGTATAGTCCACATCCACATCGACCTCGCGTCTGTCAGGCTTGTCGAGCATCGTACACATTTTCACGCTCTTCGCATTCCTGTCCCTGAACAGGTGTGACAGGAAATTCAGGGTATTACCACTGTCAATGATATCCTCCACGATCAGGACGTTGCGCCCTTCCATCGGGAGATCCAGGTCCTTCTTTATCTTTACCTCGCCGCTCGATACCGTACCCGAGCCGTAGCTTGACGTAGCCATGAAGTCCATCGTCACCGGAACCGTGATCCTTTTTGCGAGCTCACAGGCGAACATTGCTGCGCCCTTCAGTATGCACACGAGAAAAATGCTCTCGCCCTCATAGTCTGCACTGATCTGTGATCCGAGCTCACGGATTCTCTTGTCGAGCTCTTCCTCTGTGATCATAACCCTTATCCTGTCTGCCATTGTCTTCCTCCACTGATGTCTTTATTCTAAGGATTCTCTTCGTCTGCTCAGTCACCTTCGCATCCTCGCTGATCCTGTATCCGATGGCCCATGCTATTTGCGAACCATCATGGATAAGAAGCGGGATACGATCCCTGTCAGCCTCAGGAATCTTCTCATTTCTGCAATAATCTCTGAACCTCTTCCTATGCCCTGCTGCATCTATCGTGAAAAAGTCACCCTCACGTCTGCTTCTAAGGCACAAGCCATTCTTTATTTTATCATAATCGAGCCATTTTTCATAGGTCTTCGAAGGAATAAATGCTCCGTCGCGACTCATTATGTCCAGATCGATGGTATATCTGCCCGCATTCACCGTCATTCTTCCTGTTTCACCGAGCCCATCAAGGCTGATCCCGTCGATCCTCTCCGCAACATCATCTGCATACACTACGCCAAGAACTCCGTATTCAAGCCTGATCACAGCTTCTTTGGGAAGATTGTATGAGAAGGCGGTGCTGTCATGCACAAGCTCCGAAAGCCGGTTCAGATGCTCCCTGCTCACGTCCTTTATGCTGCGGAGTGTCTGCCTGAGGTATTCCATCAGGATCATCCGTCTGGCAGTATCATCGAGATCCTTTATCTCACTGACCCGCAGGCGCATATCCTCCTGTCTTTCCCCTCTTATGAACGCACGGTCCAGCACTTGCTTTTCTTCTGTGAAAAATCTGTCATACAGCTCACCAACACTTTCTGCCGATTCGCAGATATGCCTGACTGCACCATGATTGATCTGTTCAAGCTCCGGAATGATGACTGACCTGAGCCTGTTCCTCGCATATGTGGTGTCTGAGTTCGTGGAATCGGTACAGTAATCCTGCCCCTCCTTCGAGAGCTCCGCAAGTATCTCCTCCTTCGTCGCTGTAAGAAGCGGCCTGATGATATACCGTCCATTCATCTCTGTCACCGGACGCATTCCGATAAGGCCCTTCACGCCGCTTCCCCTGATCATATGAAAGAGCACGGTCTCTGCCTGATCCTCCATATGATGTGCGAGCGCGATACAGTCGCCCTCACCCGTATTTTCAAAAAAGGCCTCGTATCTCAGCTGTCTGGCTGCCTCCTCCAGCGATATTCCCTTCTCCTCTGCCCGCCTCGGCGCATCAACATGTACCACGCGGCATTCCACGCCATGTCTCTCACAGAGTGCCCTCGAGAATTCCGCATCTCTCTCACTATCATCTCCACGGATGCCATGCTCGACCGTGACCGCACGGAGAGTGATACCGATCCTCTCCTTTAATTTATTTAATTGCAAAAAAAGACAGACAGAATCCGCACCCCCGGATATACCTACGGTTACGGATCCTTTCTGCCCTAACATTCCGCTTCTTCTGATAAAGCTGTATGTTGATTCAGTGAAATCCAATTTACTTTTCCTTGAAGATCTTCTCGTTATCATAGAGCAGTCCCAGCTTCGAGCGGGCTGTGCTCTCTGTGTATTCCTTTGTCTTTGTATATTTCTCGTAATCCTTGAGATCCTGCTGCTTCTCCTTCTGCTGGGCGATCTGTTCCTTCACGGTCGCCTCTCTCTGCCTGTATGAGCTGTACTTGCCATACAGACTATGCAGCTGGAACAGGAGTGATCCGAGAATCACAGCAAACAGAATAAGCGCAAGAGTCTTGATAGTCCTGCGATTCTTCCTGGCCATCTGCCGTCTGCTGTTCGTTCCCTGTACTGCTGTCATTAATCCGCCTTTGTCCTTCAGACATCTATTGTTAGATAACTTTTATTATAAGGCTGATTCTGACCGTTTGCAAGCACTAAATATGGGGATTCTTCACAGAATATTTACAAATACTCGTACATTTCGGTGACATCTTCCTTCTTTGTGCTCTGAAGTATCGCCTTCACCCTGGCCTTCACAGTCTTGTTGCCGAAAGCTATCTCTATGACATCTCCTGAATGCACCTTTGTCGATGCCTTTGCCACCTTGTCATTGACGGTGATACGGCCTGCGTCTGCAGCCTCTGCCGCTACTGTTCTTCTTTTTATCAGCCTTGAGACTTTGAGGAATTTGTCGAGTCTCATGCCTTCATCTTTTTCTTCTGACATATATTCCTTTCCTGTATAAAAAAGGGAGCGCTCCGTAATGGGCGTTCCCTTTCATTTCATGTAAAAATATGATCTGTAATTACTTGTTGACAGCGTCCTTAAGAGCCTTTCCAGCCTTGAACTTAGGAGCCTTTGAAGCCTTGATCTTCATTGTCTTGCCTGTCTGTGGGTTGCGGCCTGTGCGGGCAGCTCTCTCTGAAACCTCGAATGTACCGAAGCCAACAAGCTGGACCTTCTCACCCTTAGCGAGCTCCTCAGTAACTGTGTCTGTGAGAGCACGGAGTACAAGCTCTGCGTCCTTCTTTGATACCTCTGCCTTCTCGGCAAGTGCTGCTACAAGTTCTGTCTTGTTCATTTGAATTTCCTCCTCGTATTTCTATACGATTATTTTGACTATACAGGATTTCCCTTTCATTTCCTGCACTTTCATTTATAAGCTTTTTTTACTGAAATGTCAATACTTTTTAACAAAAAAGTCCCCGAAAACGCCATGTTTCGGGGATTCTTGTTACATTCTGACTTATAGTAATGTTGCAAATGTTAAGAATTATTTCGTAAGCTCATCTGCAAGATCATCAAGCGCCTTCTTCATCGTGGCAGACTTCTTATCTGCATCGGCGAAGCCTGAACCCTTGATTCCATAATAGAACTTGATCTTCGGCTCGGTTCCTGAAGGACGTACACAGATCCATGCATCATCCGTCAGCTCATAGTAGAGCACATTTGACTTCGGAAGCCCTGTAGGTGTCACATCGCCTGTAGCAAGATCTGTGATCGTATCCTTATCATAATCCCTGATCTTTACTACCTTGTGGCCGCCGATCTCCTTGATAGGATTAGCACGGAGATGAGTCATGATGGATCCGATCTTCTCGATGCCTTCCTTGCCGGCAAGGGTAATGGCGCTTACTGCGTCCTGGTAATATCCGAGTCTCTCATAGAGATCGAGCATTGCATCCCAGAGCGTCCAGCCCTGAGTCTTATAATAGGCTGCTGCCTCGCAGAGAGTCATCGATGCGTCAACTGCATCCTTGTCGCGGGCATAGGTTCCTGTCAGACAGCCATAGCTCTCTTCCATTCCGAAGAGGTATGTGCCATGACCTGTCTTCTCGAACTCGAGGATCTTGCCACCGATATACTTGAATCCGGTAAGCACCTCGATCAGCTGGATGCCATAATCCTTAGCGATAGCATCTGCGAGATTCGTGGTAACTATTGACTTGATAAAAGCACCGTCCTCAGGAAGCTTCCCGTCTCTGGCCTTTCTCTGTCCGATCACATAGTTTCCGATCAGGCAGCCGCTCATATTTCCTGTGAGGCAGTGATACTCGCCCTGCTTGTCCTTCACATACACGCCAAGTCTGTCGGCGTCAGGATCTGTGGCGAGCACGAGGTCTGCGTTCTTTTCCTTTCCAAGAGCGAGAGCAAGGGCGAACGCCTCCTTTGCCTCAGGATTCGGGTATGATACGGTAGGGAAGTCTCCGTCCGGCTTCTCCTGCTGCGGTACTACATATACATTCGTGAAGCCGAGCTCCTTCAGGACTCTGCGGACAGGGATATTACCTGTGCCATGAAGCGGAGTGTAGACGATCGTGATGTCCCTGCCTACTTCATTGATAGCATCCTGATGGATGACGAGCTTCTTCAGCTCTGCGATATACGGATCATCAATATCCTTGCCGATGACCTGATACAGGCCCTTCTCAATGGCCTCCTGTCTGGTGATCGTCTTCGCCTTGTAGATCTGTACAGCCTTCACGCAGTCCATGATCCCGGTATCGTGTGGAGGGGTGATCTGTGCTCCGTCCTCCCAATATACCTTGTATCCATTGTACTCGGCCGGATTGTGGCTGGCTGTGATATTGATACCGGCTATACAGTGCAGATATCTGACTGCGTACGAGAGAACCGGTGTAGGTCTGAGTGACTCGAATACATAAGCCTTGATGCCATTGGCTGCAAGACACTCTGCTGCTTCATCTGCGAATTCCGGTGACATGTGGCGACAGTCGTATGAGATCGCAACACCTCTGTCTGCTCCGCCTACCTTATTGATATAGTCTGCAAGTCCCTGCGTAGCACGGCGGACAGTGTAAACATTCATCCTGTTCGTTCCTGCTCCGATAACTCCGCGAAGACCGGCTGTACCGAACTCCAGATCCTTGTAGAATCTGTCCTCTATCTCCTTATAATTGCCTGCTATTCCTCTAAGCTCTGCCTTGGTCTCATCATCGAAATATGGATCTGAAAGCCATGCTTCATATGTCTCTTTGTAACCCATGTATCCTCCTTATAAGTAAGCTGCCTTATTTCCTGCCCCCTATTATATACGATTTGCGGTGGATGTGCCACAACTTTTTCCCACAAAAAAGGTCTTATGTGCTAAAATAGTACAAATCATAAGGAGGTATATATGCAGCTGCCAGAACCAGTAGAGAAAATAATACACACCCTTGAGACAGCCGGCTTCGAGGCCTACGCTGTCGGCGGCTGCGTGCGTGATGTTCTGCTCGGGCTCACTCCTGATGACTGGGACATCACCACCTCCGCAGAGCCGTCCCAGGTGAAGTCACTTTTCCATAAGACAATAGATACCGGCATCCAGCATGGTACTGTGACAGTCCGCATGGACGGGAAGAGCTTCGAGGTCACCACCTACCGTATCGATGGAAAGTACGAGGACGGCAGGCATCCGGATGAGGTCACGTTCACGAAGAGCCTCGAGGAGGACCTGAAGCGCCGTGATTTCACGATCAATGCAATGGCGTATAATGACAGCACCGGACCTGTGGACCTCTATGGAGGGCAGAAGGATCTTGAGAAAAGGGTCATCCGCTGCGTCGGTGATCCCGGAGAGCGCTTTACCGAGGATGCACTCCGTATGATGCGCGCAGTAAGATTCGCCGCGAAGCTTGACTTTTCCATAGAGGAAAATACCCGCAGGGCCATCACGAGGCTTAAAAGTAATTTAAGTAAGGTATCAGCCGAAAGAATTCAGGTCGAGCTGACGAAGCTCATCACGTCCGACCACCCGGAGAAGATGTATGATCTCTTCGATACCGGGCTTACGTCCGTATTTTTCCCGGAATGGGATGCGGCAATGATCTGCGGCCAGAATACGAAGCACCACATGTACACTGTCGGCTGGCACACTATTCACGTGATGGAGAATGTCCGTCCTGACAAGGTAATGCGGCTTGCGGCAATGCTTCATGACATCGGGAAGCCTGTGGTGAAGCGCCCGGACAAGAAGGAGCACAGCCACTTCCAGGGACATCCGCAGATGTCTGATATCATGGCAGAAAAAATTCTCCGCAGACTGAAGTATGACAATGACACGATCCACAGGGTCAGGATTCTCGTCAGATATCATGATGAGCGGCCTGTGCTTGATGACATCACCGTCAGGCGCTGCATGAGCGAAATGGATCTGGATTTCAATGACCTTTTCGAGCTGAAGCGTGCCGATACCCTCGCCCAGAGCGAATACATGCGTGAGGAAAAGCTCGGATATATAGACAGATTCGAGCAGCTCTACAGGGCAAATCTTGATAAATGCACTGATAAATCGCATCTCGCCGTGAATGGCGGAGATCTGATAAATGAAGGTATAAGCAAGGGGCCCCAGATGGGCAGAATAATAGATAAGATGCTTGATGATGTGATCACCGATCCATCACAGAACACGAGAGAGAATCTGATACCGAAGGCACATATATATGACAGACTCGCAAGGGCAGGGAAGCTTTTCCTCGGACTTTTCGCTGTGGTGCTCGTTGTCTCCTCATGCGGACAGACACAGCAGGGAAATGTATCCTTCCGGACTCCCGGTACTCCTGTGGCTTCCGGCAATGCGAGCGGTGATGCGACAAATGTGACCGGCCTCGACAAGGTCTATATCATCGAGGAAAATGATAAGAAAAACGACAAGCTGACGGTCATGAACGTGGTAAGCTATCAGGAATTCAGATATCCGTACACCGTCCTGACCGAATTTCTCGACAAGTACGGTGATACAGCATCAATCGATGATTTCCAGCCCGGCATGGCTATCACCTTCGATGCAGGCGGCAGATACGGCACCCTCACCACCGTCCAGAAGAGCGATGCACTCTGGGAGCGTGATGATGTGACTGACTATTCATTTGATGAATCCGAGGAGCTGATGAAGATCGGCGGGACCGGATATCATCTTCCGTCCACGGCGCTTTTTCTCGATGGAAATACGATCACAGACATTGATAATATCGAAGCCGGAGCTGATACGCTGCGCGTGGTAGGAAATGGCAATGAAATAGTCGCAGTCGCTGTAGCTAACGGGCATGGGTACCTGACTCTTACCGATACGAAGCTGTTCGATGGCAGCCTGATAGAGATCGGAACGACCGACATCGAGGAGGTATCTGACGGCAAATCAATCGCCCTTCCTGTCGGCACATATAATGTCACCATCGCCAATAATGGCTGGGGCGGCACAAAGAAGGTAAAAATAAAGAAAAACGTCGATTCATTTCTGAGCCTCGATTCCATGAAGGGAAGCGGTCCGAAGAAATGCAAGCTGACCTTTGAAATAGGTGTCAAGGGTGCAAAAATATATCTCGATGGAAAAGAGGTTAAGAAGAATAAGGAGATGTCCGTCGCCTATGGTGATCATTCGCTTACCGTGGTCGCTGACGGATATGATACCTGGAGCAGAACCCTCGTCGTGAATTCAAAGAAGGCTGCTATAGCACTCGATATTTCTGACAGCAAGGAGGGCGGCTCATCATCCGCTTCGAGCTCATCATCCGGGACCGCCTCATCCGGCACGACCTCAGGAACCACCTCCGGCACAAGGGATTCCGGCAGCAGCTCCTCTACCTCGAAGTCAGAAAAGGACAAGGCTGAGGAAAATTATCTTTCAACCCTCGCCGACTCAATAGTCAATTCACTGTCATCATCAAATGACTGATAAAAAAAGCACCGCCTGTAGCTGATACAGACGGTGCTTCTTACATTTCCAATTAATATGCTTTTCCCCAGATCACAAGCTTCTTTGCCGGCTTGCCGCAGCAGACGCAGGTGCCGGAGATCTGCTCCTGGTCAAACGGCATACAGCGGCTCGTAGCCGTGGTGTCTTCCTTGATCCTGTCCTCGCAGGCCTGATCGCCGCACCACATACCGCGGATCATTCCAGGCTTGTTGGCCACGAGATCCTTGAACTCATCGTAGTTGTGAGCGTCATAAATATGAGAATCACGGAATTCCTTCGCACGGTTGAACATATCCTGCTGCTCTGTTTCGAGGATCTCCTTTGCTTTGTCAGCTGCCTCGTCGAGCCTTACAACAGTCTTTTCTCTATTGTCACGGCGTACCATCACGCACTGACCGTTCTCTATATCCTTAGGTCCGATCTCGACACGAAGCGGGATTCCACGCATCTCTTCCTCTGCGAACTTCCAGCCAGGTCTCTTATCAGAATCATCAAGCTTCACAGACAGGCCTGCTGCCCTGAGCTGATTCTTTATCTTATTAGCTGCCTCAAGAACCCCTTCCTTCTGCTGCTGGATAGGAATGATCATGACCTGGGTCGGAGCGATATGCGGCGGAAGCACAAGACCTGAGTCATCGCCATGAACCATGATGATGGCTCCGATGAGTCTCGTAGAAACACCCCATGAGGTCTGATATACAGGATGGAGCTTATTATCCTTGCCTGTGTACTGAACACCGTATGCCTTTGCGAATCCATCACCGAAGTTGTGCGAGGTTCCTGACTGGAGTGACTTTCCATCGTGCATCATCGTCTCGATGGTGTATGTAGCCTCGGCACCGGCGAATTTTTCCTTATCGGTCTTCTGACCCTTGATCACAGGGATTGCAAGCTCCTTCTCGCAGAAATCTGCATAGACATTGAGCATCTGGATGGTACGCTCCTCGGCCTCTTCTGCGGTCGCATGGATCGTGTGACCCTCCTGCCACAGGAACTCTGATGAACGGAGGAACGGACGTGTCGTCTTTTCCCAGCGGACAACTGAGCACCACTGATTATATACCATCGGCAGGTCTCTATAGGTATGACAGTTATTTTTGAAAAGCTCGCAGAACAGGGTCTCTGATGTAGGACGGACGCAGAGTCTCTCCTGAAGCTCACTGCCGCCACCCTGTGTAACCCATGCTACCTCCGGTGCGAAGCCCTCTACATGGTCCTTCTCCTTCTGGAGCAGGCTCTCAGGAATCAGAACAGGCAGATATACATTCTCAACGCCTGTCTCCTTGAACATCGCATCCACCTTCTTCTGGATATTTTCCCAGATAGCATAGCCATTCGGCTTGTATATCATGAAGCCCTTGATGGACGAATACTCCATCAGCTCGGCCTTCTTTACCACATCAGTGTACCACTGTGTAAAATCCTCGTCACGGGAGGTGATCTCCTCCACCAGCTTCTTGTCTGCCATTATTTCCTCACTTTCTTATAAAAAGATTAAAAGCCAAAATAATCATCTATGCCGTCAGCTATGCCCCTTGCCATCTTCGTCTGGTTCTTCGACTTCGCCATATAAGTATCATCTGACTTATTCGACATGAATCCCATCTCGATGAGTGTCACCGGAATGGTTGAAAAATTCGTGCCTGTCAGGTCGTCTCTGTATGCAATGCCACGGTTCTTCATGCCGGTCTCCTTACAATAGGCATCGAGAACCTTCTGCGACAGCTTATTGCACCTGGAATACAGCTTGCTGATATACTTATTCTTCTTCGATGAGCACTGCATAGAAGCACCATGAGCGGTCGATGATGCAGCTCCGTCAGCGTGAAGCCTGATCGCAATGTCGCACTTCTTGTTAAGCTTCTTTGCGCGCTTGCTGTTCGAAATATTCACGTCGTTCTTCGTGCGTGTCATCACTACCTTGTAGCCGCGCGACTCCAGCTCTTTCTTCAGCTTCTTTGCGACCTGAAGCGTCAGCTTGTACTCAGCCAGATGCGAGTATTTACCGCTCGTGCCGCCGGTCACCTTGTACTTCTTCATGCTGCTTCCGGGACCGTCCGGTTCCTTTGAGGTATCCGCCTTACTCTGATGGCCGGGATCGATGCCTATTGTTATCTCACTTCTGTCCTTCTTTTTCTTTGCCGCATAAGCGGGGACTGCAACCGCCCCGAATATCAGGCACAGCGCCAGTGAAAACGCTGCCGCCCTTAGTATTTTCTTATTCATTGTATTTTCTCCTTAACCCGTCTATATTATGAGAAAAATCACCGCTTGTCAAGATTTGCGCGCACTTATCGCTGTGACGATCAGTGCGAAAATGATGTAAATGACATAGGCTATGCTCTGCACATAGCTGGTTCCGTTGACTCCCCAGTGCGAAATTCCCGGATGTACGATGCACATAAATACCGCGAAAACTGCTACCATCCCGATGGAAAGAGTCCACTGTCTGCGAAGCGCCACGAGCACTGCCTGCATCACAGACACGAAGCCGTTCAGAAGAGTGACTATGATCACCGGCATGAAAATATCGTAATGTGCCAGTATCTCATCACTAAGGAGCAGGGCCAGAACCCATTTTCCCAGTAACTGCGCGAGAATGATCACGAGGGCCGACAGGCCTGCATACGCTGCGAAGATCTGCAGCAGCCTTTTCCTGAATCCGCCATAGTCCTTCTCTTCAAGCATGTGCGCAAGTCCTGGCAGGAATACTGCAAATACCGTTGTCGCCATGACCTGGACCACGAGCACTGGATTCGAGATTGACGAATATATTCCCTGAAGCTCAGTGCCCTTCATCTGCTGGAGGATGGTCCGGGCCATGTTATTTATCAGGTTGAAAAACAGGGTGTAGAGCATCAGCGGCAGACAGGTTAAAAATAATCTAAATATCTGTGAGTCCTTCAGATGCAGTCTGATGGTTGTGATTCTGGATGTTTTCCCATAGTCCCAGATAACCGAAATCGCGAAATCAACAATGGCTATTATCAGGAGCGTAAGCAGGAGATTGTCCGAAAGCCTGAAGCCCACTATGAAGATCAGCAGCGTCGCAAGTCCTCTGAATACGAATGACTTTCCTATCAGGTCATACCTGTCATTCATCTGATCGATCCCGTGGAAGACATCGGAAAATGCCTCTGACAGCCTGACCGGCATGAAGGCTATGATGCATAGTGCCTGATACACCGATCCGCTCATAAAGGCAGCGAATACAAGAATAACATACGCTGCGATACACGAGATCACCCTGCTCGACACATACTGGCTATCCGTGTACTCATGCTCCACATCCGTGATCTGATAGTTCCTCATTGCAAAAAGAGCCACTGCCGACCACGTGCTCGCAGTCGACATCGCTATCGACAGATACCCCGCATCAGTAAACGATCCGATATGAACGACAATTATAGTAATAAGCCAGGTACAGAATCCGTAAAAGACAGTACCGAAGGTATTCCAGAAAATGTTCCTTTTCATCTGTCCAGTAAGTCCCTGTATCTCTCTTCAGCCCTGGTCAGATTGATCTCAAAATCCTGCCTGTTTTTCACCGTCATGGTCTTAAGTATCAGCCCGCAGAAAAAAGACAGGATTGCAGCAACAAGTATGAATCCTGATCCAATGAGTGTCGGGAACCTTCCAACCATGCCTGTTTTGAAATAATCTATCAGCACCGGTATCATAAATCCTATTCCAAGTACCACCAGTATCAGTGAGATAATTCCGAAAAAACCGAATGGCTTGTATGTCCTGTACAGGGAAAAAATGGTCCTAAGCACCCTTAATCCGTCAGAAAAAGTATTGAGCTTCGACTCGCTCCCATCAGGTCTGTCTTTGTAATTGATGACGACATTTGCCACATGAAGATTCTTGTCTGCGGCATGGATACTCATCTCGGTCTCGATCTCAAACCCCTTCGACAGCACTGGAAAGGTCTTTACGAACCCGAAGCTGAATGCCCTGTAGCCTGTCATTATGTCATTGATATCTGTCGCAAAAAGCCTGTTGATCGTACCTCTCACAAGAGTATTTCCGAAGTTGTGGAAAGGCCTTTTGTTCTCAGAAAAATAGGTAGACGAAAGTCTGTCACCGACCACCATGTCTGCATCGTTTTTCAGTACCTGATCTGCCATTTCACGTGCCGAATCTGCCGGATATGTATCGTCACCATCGACCATGATGTAGCACTTCGCATCGATATCACGGAACATGCTTCTGACGGCATTGCCTTTTCCCTGAAGGTGCTCATATCTGACCACGGCTCCGGCCTTCCTTGCGATCTCATCAGTCCCATCCGTAGAATTGTTGTCATAGACATAGACCATCGCCTCAGGAAGCGCCTTCCTGAAATCCGTCACCACTTTTTCAATTGTCTGGCTTTCGTTGTAGCACGGTATCAGAACAGCGATCTCATCGAGCTTTTCAGACATTATTAGAATCCTCACTTTTTGAATAGAAATGCACCAGTATCTTCGCCATCCAGTCAGGCCAGAATCTGCGGTACATCTCATAGTCTTCTCTCTCCCTTGCATGTGTCCTTACTGCAAGAGTCGTAGTCGAATCCGGATGGATGCGGTGGCACATGAGAATATGCGAATCATACAGGAAATCGCCCTGAAGCTTCGACAGTTTCTCCCATGCTTCCCAGTCCTCTGATGCCAGGAAATGATTCTCAAATATCTGCTCCGGAAGGTTCTTTTTTGCAAAAGTAACCGACGGGCACAAGATAGGGTCTCCGAAAGAAAGTATCCTTCTGCGCATCCAGATGCTGCTTCTGAACCTGTAGTCCCTCATCGGGTGCAGCATCATGCGCTTGACCCTGAGAAGCCTGTTGTCCTCTACCACTTCGCCATTTCTGATCTCGGCATAATTGGTAAAAAATACCAGCGGCCTCTCAGACTGCTTCATTGCCCGAAGCATGGTCTCTGTGTACTCTGGTCTGTATGTATCATCCTGATGCGCTATCGTCACGAAAGGCGTATCTGCTATACTGTATCCGTAGTTCCAGTCTTCTGTGATCCCGCCTTTTCCCGGGTTTGCATACACCGGTATCTCATACTTCGAAGCTATGCTCTGTATGAACTCATTCGGCGTCGAAGTCTCTATGATTATATCACTCTTAACAGTCTGTGCAAGAAGCGACTCTATCAGTTCTTCAAGATAATGGCACTCCTTGTATGCACAGATCACAAATGTATGGTCATTCATGTATAAGGTCCTCATTAAACGTACAGTCGAACCGCTTCAGCGTAAAATGCCGGTTATAGCACGGATCTCCTTTTTTCAGCAGTTCACCCCATCTGTTATTAAACTCTGCAATCTCCTGATTAAACCTTTCCTGCTTATCAGGTGTATCATCAGACCCTCTTGACTTTGACTCATAATGATACAGCTCAGCAAATGGTGTAAATACAGTTCTGTATCCTGCCTTGTCGACTTTCAGGCATAAATCAATATCATTGAATGCAACTGCAAAGTCCTCAGTCAGTCCTTCAACCTTCTCAAAAGCTTCTCTCTTTACAAGCATGCATGCTGCCGTGACAGCCATATAATCCTGACACACAAGAAGTCTTCCCATGAATCCCGGATCTTTTCCTGGAAAAGATTTAAAGACATGACCTGCTATTCCACCAAGTCCTATAACAACTCCTGCGTGCTGAATCGTATTATCAGGATAATACAGCTTAGCCCCTACAATACCTACATCTTCACGCAGTCCGACATCTACCATTTCACTCATCCAGTCCGATGAAATAACCTCGGTATCATTATTCAGCAACAGGAAAAAATCTCCTTTTGCAAAAGATACTCCAAAATTGTTTATCGCTGAATAGTTAAAGGCCCCTTCGAACCGTACAACCTTAATCCTGTCATCTTTTTCGATCTTTTTGTAATATGCCGTTGTCTCCGGTTCTTCGCTGTTGTTTTCTACAATTATAATCTCGTAGTCAGGATAGGTCGTTTTTTCTGTAATTGAATCAAGACATCTCTTCAGATCATCAACATGATCCTTATTCGGAATAATAACAGATACCTTAGGATGCCTGTTCCAATGATAGTGAATCCTGTATCTGCCATGCAGTGAAAGCTCCTCAACTGTTCCTGGAATTCCGACTCTGTCGAGATGTGCCTGAATGGCTCGTCTGCCCGCATCAAAAGCATACAGCTTGCTCTCCTGATTATCGGCCGTCGATCCAGGTGCACTTCGCCAGTGGTATAAAATCTCAGGAATATGTATAATCTGATCTTCTCTGATCTTTTCTACACATCTGAGTGTCAGGTCATAATCCTGTGAACCATCCATATCAGGATTCAGGAATCCGACTTCATCAAGCAGCGACTTTTTTACAACAGACAGATGCGAGATATAATTCATGCTGCGTAGCAGATCAGGATTATAATCAGGCTTGAAATTCGGATCATAACGCTTCCTGCCTGCTGCATTTATCTTGTCTTCATCAGAATATACATACATGCAGTCCGGATTATTCTTTATATTTGCATAAACCTTATATAATGCATCCGGCGACAAGGTATCATCATGATCCGCAAAAACTATCCAGTCACCTTTTGCATGGCGGATTGCCTCATTTGTATTTGCAGATATACCTGCATTATCCTTCAGAATAAAATACTTTATCCGCTTGTCATCTATGCCCTCTATCAGATCAGTATTCACTGAGCGTCCTGATTCATCTGCACCAGCATCAGCAAGCACAAGCTCCCAATTTCCGTAGGTCTGATCCATAATCGATCCGAGCAATGCCTTAAGATATTTCACAGGAGTCCTATATACAGGTACTACTACAGAAAAGAGCGGCAGGTCCTCATTCCTATCTGACTCATAAGACCTTCTCTCCTTTGCCAGCTCCACACTGCCTGGTTCTATTCTTTCTATCCATTTCTGATAGATCATAGCCCTTGCGCTTCTGGTGCGTATATAGAACCATGTCCTGTAAAAAAATGCTCTGATACCTTCCTCATGAACAGTCTCATATGAACGTGCGATAGCTCTTCTGATCCCGCCTGCATCCTTCCACTGTTCCTTAAGAGACGTTCTGCTCGTAAATATACGTTCTGCCTTATGTCCGTCTGTCCCCTCGAATGTCAGCTTCCATGGAAATTTCTCCGCCTCTGCTTTTTTCATCCTGATCCTGAAACCGGCATTCGTATCTTCGATTTCTGGAAACGTAGCCAGCAGATCTTTTCTATTAAATTTCTCTACCAGGATTTCCTGCCCGTCGCTCACTGAAAAATGTATTACCACCGGTTCTCTGTCAAGTGCCCAGCCTACTATGGTAGCAGAACCGTCATCCGCAAATCTGACTTCATCAACGAAGTACAGAAGGGTGCCGGTCTTTTCATTGATTGTCATCATATGAGAAACCGTGTCTTTTCTCCCCAGAGCATCAGACACTACCAGCTTTACCCTGAGTTTTTTCTCTTTGGATAAATCCTCAGGAATAGATATAACTCCGTTGACAGAGTCAGACATTCCTCCAGATAGTGGTGATACCTTACAGGATTCTCCATTAATAAAGGCACTTACCTTAATATCCGATGCTTCTGAAATAAGCTCTCCGGCATAGATCAGTTCAGCCGGATTTTTTTCACTTATATGGATATTTTTTAATTCAAAAAAGTCAACCGACATTCAGGATTACTCCATTCTGTTATATTTTTCCAATAAGGAAAAGAAGTCGTAACGCCACTTCTCCTGCTAACCTGCGTCTCAGCCTGTGATTGTAAAACAGCTTTCTCAGATAATTGCCGTTTCCTGTAAAAATCTCCAGCAATCTACGATCAGAATCAGACAGCCTCGACTCAAATTCATTGTAAAACTCTTCAAGACCTTGCTTCTCAATCTTTGCATCGGCTCCCATCAGCTCATTATGAATAAAATTCTTTATCATTGATCCTGTTGACAAATTGCCAGAAGTTACTGCCTGCTGATGCCTTATATGGCTGGCTGTAACTGTATCGTCATATACAACAGTTCCAAATAGTTCTGCCACTCTAATGAACCTTCTGTCCTGATATTCATGCAGTCCTTGTCCTGGCATTGGCGTAGCGACCTGCTTCAATGCATCGTTAAATACCAGCATAAACCCCGAACTTAGTGAATTATAAATGCACAGATTCTTTTTTATCCTGCCGGTCTGGTCAGGAGACCTGCGGATTATCTTTCCATCATCATCTACATAATCATAGTCAGCAAAATACAGAAGCGGTTCTGAATCATCATATTTGTCCAAAGCCACTACCGCTCTCTCAATTTTTTCTCTGTTCCAGATATCATCCTGATCAGCAAATGCATAATATCTATAACCACTGATCTGTCTAAGACACTCATAAAAAGTATCCGGTACTCCCAGACGTCTGCCATCAGTAATATCAGTCACTCTGTCATCTTTATTGACATAGGACTTTATAATATCACGGGTGCTGTCAGTTGAGCCGTCATCTCTGATAAAAAGTCTTATATTCTCATATGACTGTGCCAGTACACTCTCAATCTGACTACGTATATATTTTTCACCATTATAAGTTGCCATAACTATAGCAACATCTTCACGTTGTGACATATGCAAATCCTAAAATAAATACCGGCACCAGAACGTCTAGTCCCACTGCGACATATGGCACCGATTTCTTTATCCTCGATGCGACTTTTAAGTAGTCATTATCCAGCAGAATCAGGAGCATAAAGATAATCGGCAGGAAATAACGTCCCTGAATTCCGTTAATATAAAACTGATCTGTCGGTGTCCAGGTCAGAAGCATACCTACGCATATCGCAAGTACCGTAAGAATGTTGATACCTGCGAAAAACACCTTATTCCTATGTGTCAGTCTTACTTCATTATCACCACTTCTTAATGCCGCTAATATAAGAAGAACAAGGAATGCATATACCATTATATCCGGAATTGGAATATCCATAAATCCCAGTGATACGCCTATAACCGTACTAACAAAATAAGCACCAAACTGATATGTCAGTGTTGCGCCAATCAATCTGATAAAAGTCACCGGATGGTGCAGAAGATACTGAACCTTATACCCATCCTTCTGAGCCCAGTCGACATATCCCAGTTCTGATGGCATCACACCAGGGTGTGTCGCAATAAATGCCCATGCCACTATTGCAATCACAACAAGCAACAGAATAACTGACATTGATATTTTCCATATCCTGTCCTTCTTCTTTTCTTCGCATGCATGTATCAAAGAATATACAGGGAGGAGGAATAACAGAAAATATGCATGTCCCTTAATTGGGAATATGAAAGCTGCCAGAATGAACATCAGAACAATTGCTGAGATCATCCTTTTTAATGGAATATTTTCACTATAATCAAGCCACAGAAAAAGTGCGGTCTCAAATATAGCGAACGAAATCACCATTACGTCGTAAGAATAAGACATGCTTTGCTGTACTGTCATCGGAAGCATAAGAATGACAAAAAGCAGTTCTTTTCCTACTGGAATCAGTTTAATAGAAAAAGATGCAATTGCAACAAATAATATAAGATTAAACAGCCTTCCCAGATTCAGTGTGAGGAACGGTCCCAAATGTAATACACGGCCTATTGTAATACCAATTCCTGCCACAAAATACGGATATAGATTATCTATCTTTCTCTGTCCGGCATTAACCAGCTCATCATTGACTATCGGATCATCAATAGTTTTCCAATAAGCCTTGTAATCATTCCAATTATAGCGGTTTGTCCGGTTATAGTATGTGTAATCATCTGCCCTTTCTGCGACTCCGCCCGCTATGACAACATCAGTTCCCATCATATAATCAGAAACTGCATACGCCTGTGCGAGATGCAATGGCTCATCAGGTGTTGTCCTTACCGGAATAACCAATGAGAAAAGGATTCCCAAAATCAATCCACATATTATATACAATTTGTGCAGTTCAATATATTTAATCTTATTCATATCATTTTCCGGACATTATCCCTGTAATAATCCTATCTGCATTCACTCTTCTAAAAAAAATCCATACACGGACTGCCATGTGATACTTTTTTATCTCTCCATCCGGTCTGATTCTGATATATCTGTTCCGATTATAATACGGATACTCTTCAGATAACCATGAGAACAGCTTACTCTGCACCTCAATATTCTTATCCTTTGACGTCCCTCTCATCACAAACAGCGCATACCACACACAGTACCTGATAAAAAAATACTCCAGTAGATCCGCTGATACATAACATTTCTCTGGAATACCTCTTTTTATATTATTCAACAGATATATTGGATCAATCTCATTTCCTACGGACTTCTGTAAAGAATTAGAAACAGAACGTTTATTATCAACCCACTTATAATCCGTACAGTTCTCCAGAACCTTCACATTTGGGGTTCTGCAGTATGCCATAATATTGAAATAAATATCCTCACCTATTTTCGAATCCAGAAAGCGAATGCCTTTGTCCTGTATAAAGCTTTTCCTGTACAAATGTGCCCAGGGTGTAGGCACCACAAATTTGCTGAATTCGCCTTTAGTCAGCTTTATATTGAAGATATCATTTCCAACGTCTGTAACCCTTTCGTATCCACCGACCACGACATCCGTTTTATCATCTGCAGCATTAACCATATGCGTCAGATATTCCTCCATCACATAGTCATCCTGATCTGCAAATGCGATAAATTCTCCTTTTGCATATTCTATGCCGCGGTTGCGCGTGATGGCCACCCCGGCATTCTCCTGACGATACAGATGAAAACGGTCATCATTTATCCACTTTTCTACCAGATCATAGGAACCATCTGTCGAGCCATCATCTATGACTATGCACTCAAAGTCTGTATATGTCTGATGCTTTATGCTTTCAAGGCATCGGATGATCCTGTCTGCCCCATTATATACAGGGACTATCACTGAAATCATATTACTCCCCTGAATCCTCTGATTCATACTCACTTTTGCCTAACAGTGTCTTCATATAATCACCTCCTACCTACCATAAGCATATTATCCGTCGAATATTATTTTTCAGAACTGTTCCGCAAACCCTTTCTGCATCCTGTTGAACAGTACAACTGCTATCACAAACAGCACGCACGAACCCAGGAATACTATGCCTATCGCTCCCATATCGGGTATCTGATGGTACATGAACGCATCTCTGTATGCATTCATAATCTTCGTCATTGGATTCATCTGAATGAGAGCGCCTATCTTTGAGCCCGTAGGGAATATATTTATCTCATAAATGATCGGTGCTCCATACATCGCCATCATCAGAATGAAATTCACGATGTACTCTGTATCCTGTATGTATGCATCGATTGCGCCGAATATGGTACCAAGTGCCAGTCCGAAAAGACCCTCCGTAACCGCTATCAGAGGCACGAATACGAGATGCCACGAAATCCCCATGCCGAAGATCAGACAGAATGCTATGATGATCACGCATGAAATAAAGAAATTGATGAGGCCGGAGAAAAATGCCGACAGCATCAGAATGATTCTTGGGAAATACACCTTCTTGATGATTCCCGAATTCGCCTTGATGCTAGTCGTGCACTGGTTCACTACCGTCTGGAAAAAAGTCCACGGTATGATTCCTGTCACCAGATATACTACGTAATGGTCTGCCGCACCTTTCATCAGATAAGGGAAGACGATCGCATATACGAGTACCTGCAGAAGCGGATTGATAAACGACCAGAGCACACCAAGAACAGAAGCCTTGTAGCGGCCTCTGATATCCTTCTTTACGCTCGTCTTCAGGAGCTCTCTGTAGTCATAAAGTTCCCGTATCATTCTACTGTCACCGTAATACTCTTCTCTGCAATCTGTTTCCCACCAGTCGTGATCGTGCCTTTTATCTCAAGACTGCCCTCTGCCCCAGCCGTATATACTGCGTTGAATCCCGGCTTCGTGTCCTCTATGTAGCCGGCATATTCCTCTTCATATACAGATATGACATCAGGTCTGTCCGAATCTTTTACCGGAATCGTCTGTCCATTTACCGTAAGCGAAAAAACAGGCTCATCACAATCTGCTATTCGCCAGCCATTTATCGGAAACTGCTGTCCCTTCTTCACCACTGAAAAATCAGACGGTGTATCTAAGAAAACAACTCCCTTGTATTCTGCTGTCCCGCTTTCTACAGCGGCCTTCTTTTCTTCCTTGTGATCTATGGCCGACTGTTTCTTGTACGCTTCGATAACATATGTCGGATCTCCATCCAGGCGCAGCTGTCCCCTGTATATCCACACACACCGGGTACACAGGCTCTTTACCTGGTCAAGTGCATGCGATACTATGACTATCGTCGTACCGGAACGCTTCAGCTCTTCAAGCTTATCAAAACACTTCTTCTGAAAATGCGCATCTCCTACCGCCAGTATCTCATCGATGAGCAGGATATCAGCATCCACATTTATCGCAACAGAAAAAGCGAGCCGCATATACATTCCTGAGGAATATGTCCTGATCGGATCATCTATTGCGGGCCCGAGTTCTGAAAAGGCTATGATATCATCAAGCCTTCCGTCGATCTGCTTCTTCGTCATGCCGAAAATCGAAGCATTGAAATATATATTTTCCCTGCCGGTGAAGTCAGGATGGAATCCGGCACCAAGTTCAAGAAGCGATGTGACGCGGCCATTCGTCTCAACAGTCCCCTTAGTCGGGTAGATGATCTTCGTCATGAGCTTGAGCAGAGTGGACTTGCCGCTGCCGTTTACTCCGATGAGTCCGACTGTCTCGCCCTTCCGGATGTCAAGACTTATGTCTGAAAGCACCACATGCTTCTCAGATCTCGTATGACGTCTGACAAGAAACTCCTTCAGGGTCTTTGCACCGTCACGGCTGACCTTAAACTCCTTCGTGAGATTCCTGACTTCAATCGCATTATCTGCGTTCATACCTTCATCCTGTAGCCAACTCCCCATACTGTCTCTATGTACTGAGGCTTGTCTTTATTTATCTCGATCTTCTCACGGATCTTCTTCACATGTACCGTGACTGTGGCGATGTCACCGACCGAATCCTGATCCCAGATCTTCTGGAAGATCTCCTCCTTCGTGAATACCTGTCCCGGATGCTTGGCGAAGAAGAGAAGAAGCTCATATTCCTTCGTCGTAAGATTTTTCTCTACACCATCCACCCATACCTGATGAGAGGTATCATCTATACGAAGTCCGCGGATACGGATGATATCATCATCTGCCGTAGCATTGGCGGCCGTCACGAGTCTGTCGTACTGGGCCAGATGAGCCTTGACACGGGCCACAAGCTCACTCGGTGAAAATGGCTTCGTGATATAGTCGTCTGCACCGAATCCGAGTCCCTTTACCTTGTCGATATCGTCCTTTCTCGCAGAGACAAAGATAATCGGAGTATTCCTCTCTGTCCTTATCTGCCTGCAGATCTCGAAGCCGTCCGTTCCCGGGAGCATGATATCAAGAATGTACAGATCATATTCCTCATTCATGGCCTTCTCAAGTCCGGCCGTTCCATCATTCTCCACATCTACCGTATATCCCGAGAGCTCGAGATAATCCTTCTCCAAATCTGCTATTGCCTGTTCATCCTCAATTATCAGAATCCTGCTCACTTGGCTCCTCCTTGTCACTGCTCTTCTTCAGCAGAAAATAAAAGATGCTTCCTGTTCCTTCATTGCTCGTGGCCCATACCTGTCCGCCGTGGTCATTGATGATCTTCTTCACGATAGACAGGCCAATGCCGCTGCCCTTGATATTGGTATTCCTGGCCTTGTCCGTCCGGAACAGCCTTTCAAATACATGCGGCAGGTCCTCCTGGCTGATACCGCGTCCATTGTCAGCGACCTCTGCCTGTATGAACTCACCTGCATCCGAAACCTTAAGCATCACCTTCAGTTCCGTATCATCTCTCCTGTATTTTACCGCATTTGATACCAGATTGTGAAGTACTCTTTTTATATGGGACGGGTCTGCCACCATTTCCGTGTCATCGGCCACATCACATACATAATTAAACTCCGCGTTCTGGCTTTCAAATTCTATCTTCGTCTCCTCGGCAAATTCCCCGAAGAATCCCTTCACATTGATATTCGTGAAGTTGTACGGGATAGAATCGGTGTCTATCTTATTGTAAATAGACAGCTCATTCAGCAGATCATTCATCTCAATGGCCTTGTTGTGAATCGTCTGCACATATTTCATCTGCTTCTCAGGCGTAGGCGCTATTCCGTCGATGATGCCCTCCGAATAGCCTATTACCGAGGTCAGCGGAGTCTTCAGGTCATGAGTTATATTGCTTAAGAACTTCCTCTGTGCATCCTCGGTCTCGAGCTTCTGCATCGCATCCGCCCGCAGATGATCCTTCATTCGCTCAATGCTTCCGGCAAGCTCCGACAGCTCGTCCCCGCCCTTCACATCGACCCTGAAATCGAGATTTCCTGCACGGATATTCTCAGTCGCCTCCTGCATCCTCCTGACCTTCCTGATGATGCTGTTGTACAGGAGGGTGACTATAATAAATGCCGTAATCAGAAGTATCAGTGCCATCCACAGTATATACTGGATGAGTATCCGTCCCGCCCCCGGGATCACCGTCCCTGTAGGCGTGATGACAAATGCCTGTCCGTGATACTGCTTCCGGTAATTGCCGAAGTCCACCTCGCGCAGCATTCCTGACTGGTTCTCGAGCTTTACCACCATCACATCAGTAGCCGACAGCTTCCCATATATCGGGAGCTGCGAGTATCTCGGGTGCATTCCGTCCGGTGCCCCATCGAAAACTATCTTCGTCCCCTGCTTTATCACGAGAAATGAATTCTTGCGGCTCAGGCTCGTGTTGATATCCGTCAGCACATCCTGATTCAGAAATCTGTCCGGAAAGGCCTTTGACCACTGCTTCAGCCGGTTCACCTCTTCATCTGTATTCGATGACAGCATATCTATCGTATTAGAAAAATAGAACGGATTCGTCTGTCCGATCCGCTGCATCCCGCCCGATGAGATAAATACAAACACCATGATCGCCATCAGTATCGGCAGCACTATTATTAACAAAAAGCTGAGAAACAGCCGTGTCTTCAATTTCATAATCACATATATAAAAGCTGCCCTATCACGCGCTCCGTGGTACTCTTCAGATACCCCTCATGTATCTGCGTGTATATCCGTGACAGCTTGTTCCTATCCCTGAGGCTCGTGAATTCTGTAAAAATTCTTCGCACCTCAGGTGTCATTTCTTTTCCATAGCGGTCATAGAAGCCTGCTGCCTGCGCTATCAGATTGCCGCAGCTCCTTCGCAGCTCCTTTACATTGAGATGTGAGCGGATGTATCTTCCGCTTCGCAGATCCTTCGCCCCGACCTCATTGTCCCCGTGCTGCCTGTATTTCATCAACTTCTCCGGAACATGGATTATTTTCCCGAATGACTCCGCATAGATGGCAAGCCACCAGTCATGCATCTCCATTCCGGGATAGTCATCCCGCAGGGCTCCGTCCACCAGAGTCCTGTTCACCGCCATTGTGCATCCCATTATATAGTTTTGCACGAGCAGCTTCTGCAAAGTGAGATCTCCATGAAAATGGGTCTGAAGAGCCTTTTCATTTACTTCAATTATTTTAAGATTTTCATCTGCTATATAGGCATCTGAAAAAACGAGCTCCGGTGAGTCCATATCATCGAATGCCTGCACCATTCTGCTGACCTTCGTCGGCAGCCAGTAATCATCCTGGTCACAGAAAAAAATAACGTCTCCATCTGAACATTCCATCAGGTACAGAAAATTTTTCATTGCAGAACCCTTGCCTGATGACGGAAGCACAGAGATCATGGACGGATACCTCTCCTGATACTCCGTCAGTATCTCAGCTGTCCCGTCTGTAGAACCGTCATCTGAAATCAGTATCTCATACCCATCGCCTGCATTGTGCTGCTGTGTGATCAGTGAATCCAGCTGGGTCTCTATATACCTCGCGCCATTATATGCTGCGAGAAGTATCTGGATTTTCATTGAGCATCCTGCTTTTTCATTATGGCATTGAGCGCGAATCCAAGTCCGAGCAGCGTCCACATGACTGGCGATGTGCAGACATTTGAATCGTTGGCGACTCCTGCCACTGTGTGTGCGAGAATACCGGCAAATACTCCAATAGAGATGATTGTCAGTGGATCTTTGATATCATGCTTTCTGATCTCGCCTGCTGCCTGTGCCAGATATCCAATGACTACGACCAGATAGAGAATCATAGCTACCATACCGTTCTCAACCCACTGCTGCAGAAAGAGATTATGTGGCTTGACATCTATCGATGTCGTCTCGCTCTCGATCAGGAGATCCTTCATTATGTAATTATCCTGCGGATACTCCATGATGAAGGTATTCTGTCCGCTTCCAAGGATGATATGCTTCGGGAGCAGCGGAAGTGTGCGGTTCCAGATGATTCCTCTGTTACTGAAGAAATCCTCTGGGAAGGCATTCGCAGTCTTTATATCATTATCAAGCTCGACTATTTTTCCTGAGCCGGTGATGTATCTGTAGCCCTCATCTGTCTGGATGAACCAGAACTCCCTGCCGTCTATCTGGATCGATGCATACTGCTGGCCATCCTCTGTGGACTTAGGTACAACCGCTGCTATAGATGTGCCGTCCTCTCTCTGGATCTGTGCTGCAGCACCATCCCAATTGCAGGCATACTGTGTGCCGTCATCTCCTGTTGCAGTTACCTGTAATGCTCCATTTGCATCGAAGGTAAAGGTCACAGCTATCCTCGAGCCGTCCTTCATATCGAGCGTCACATTGTCATCATTTGTCTCCATGTCCTTCAGACTGCCTGCCGTAAGCGGAGTAGGCTCTGCATTGAGCATCGTGCTGACCTTATTGTGAACCGGTGTCACAGCGACACTGAGTATGATTCCAATGACTATCACTGCTGCAAGGATTGCTGATACAATCGCAAAAGGCTTCCTTTTCCTCGAAAGAACCACCAGCAGTGTGACTATTCCTGAAATCACGAGACACATAACACCCGTGATCGATATATCAGTGATGAGAAGGATCACAGAGCAGACGACGATTGCGCCTGAGAGGATCCTCGCCCACCTTTTTCTTACTGCGATAAAAGCCGCCACTGCAACCGGCATGATGAGTCCGAGATATAATGAAAAATAGTTCGGATTGTAAAGCGTCGAATATGACGTGCCCTTCGGCATGCGAATCACGAGATCATCGAGACTGCCCCAGAATGACGGTGTAGAGTACAGTATTTTTCCAAGCTTCGTTGCGAAGAAATCTGCGCCGAAGCCCTGGAAGGCTCCTATGAGCATCAGTATCAGTATGAATATCCCGCTCCATTTGAGGAAGGTCCCGACCGTCTTCCCGTTCTGAACAGTTATATACGTGTAGTACGCGAACATTATATAGCACAGAACCACGAGCACTGACTCGAACATCTCATACGAGCCGCCGAATGCGAAGCCCTTCCACCTCGATGCAAGGCCGCTTATCAGAACCAGTGCACCGTATGCGAACAGCACGTAGAAAAGCCTCTGCGTCGGGAATTTCTGATGATCGTATGCCCTGTATATCAGCACTATCGCCATCAGTATCCCGACAGTAATAATCGCGAATGACTTGTAGGCAAGGAAAATATCTACTACCGTGCCGTCCGATGGGAACCAGTCGTAGTCCGACAGCTTCGAATCATAGGTGAATGTCCTCATGATAAGAGGTATGATACCCGCTGCTATTATAGAAAGTATGATGGCCGGAGATGCCTTCTCCGTTACCCTTTTATTATTCTTCACGGTTCTGTTCGACATAATGAATCCTTTCTTAAACTTTTATAGTATAACATATTTTTAGAAAGTTGCCATAATTTTTGTTTTAAAGTATTATATAGGCATGAGAAGTAACATCGCAAGGCGATCGGAAGAAAAGGACCTGATCCGCAAGCTCGAGGGGATCATAGAAGTCCTGCTTCTGACCATGCTTTATTTTTATATATGGAAAAATGAATACTCCGTGATGTATGTCCGTACTTTCTATGGCCGTGGCCGTATCCTGCTGATGGGCATCTACTTCATCATTATGTATGTGATCATGCGGCTGACTGAGGGGCTGCGTTTCGGGAATCTCAAGATCTTCGATATCGTCGTGTCGCAGTGGATCTCAGTACTTGTGACCAATTTCATCACATTCTGGCAGATCTGTCTGATCCTGAACGTAATGTCTGACCCGCGCCCGATGCTGCGTCTGACGCTGTACGATCTGATCATCACGGTAGCACTGCCGTTCTTTTTTACCTGGCTCTATCACCTGACGTATGTACCGAGAAATATGGTGCTTATATATGGAAAAAGAGCCGCTCTCAACCTGCGCTTCAAGATTCTCGAGAGACCTGACAAGTACGCCATCACGACTACCATCAGCTCATCTGAGCCAATCGAATCAATAAAGGAACAGATCATGAGGCATGATGCTGTCATCATCAATGACGTGCCGGCCGAGATAAGAAACGACATCCTGAAATTCTGCTATGAGCATGATGTGCGCACCTATATCGTGCCGAAGATTTCTGATGTGATCATCGGCGGCGCTTCCAATATCAATCTTTTCGATACGCCGCTTCTTCTGGTGCGTGGTACAGGGCTCTCGATCGGGCAGAAATTTCTGAAAAGGACTCTTGATATAATTCTGAGTGCTCTGGCACTTGTGGCGCTTTCCCCTGTATTTCTTGTGGTTTCTATCCTTATCAGATCCGACGATGGAGGAAGCATTCTGTTCAGACAGAAGAGAGTCACCCGTGACGGAAAGCTTTTTACTATATACAAGTTCCGCAGCATGAGGGAAGATGCAGAGAAGGATGGTGCGCAGTTCACCATTGATGATGACCCGCGCATCACAAAAGTAGGCAGAGGTCTGCGCAGATCAAGGCTTGACGAGCTTCCACAGCTCATCAATATCCTGAAAGGGGATATGAGCATTGTAGGCCCCCGTCCTGAACGAATCGAGAACTATGAGATGTATGAGAGTGAAATACCGGAATTCAAGTACCGCACCAAAGTGAAGGCCGGGCTTACCGGATATGCACAGGTCTATGGCAAATACAATACCACAGCCTATGACAAGCTGCGTCTGGATCTGATGTACATTGAGAATTATTCAATTATTTTAGATATCAAGCTGGTGCTGATGACATTCAGGACGCTTTTTCAGAAAGAAAGTACGGAAGGTTTTTCAGATAATAAGGGGAATAATTTTCCTGATTATATGTCTGGAGGAGATTCAGAATGATCACAGCCTCCGTTGTACTTTTTCATACTCCACAGAATCTTATAGATACAATAATCAGAAGCTATCGGCCATCAGCTGATAGGCTTCTGTTTTTCGTGGATAATACACCTGGAATGGAGAAGTCAAAGCGATTCATGCCTGTGGCTGAATATTCCCCATATATCTATATATATCGGACAGGCAGGAATCCGGGCTACGGTTGTGCCCACAATTTCGCAATTCGCGAATCAATCAGAATTCACAGCGAATTTCATATAGTTCTGAATCCTGATCTGTCATTTGACCCTTCAGTGATTGATGTGCTGGCCTCCTACGCCCGTGAGCACACAGATGTAGTCTACATGCTTCCAGAAGTAGTCGATCAGAATGGCGAAGTGCAGCATCTGTGCAAGCTGCTTCCGACTCCATCAGACCTGATATTCCGCAGGTTCTTCCCATTTCTTCCGGGAGCAGCTGAGAAAAACAACAGATATGTGCTGCTTGACAGCGGCTATGACCATATCATGAACCCGCCATGCCTGTCAGGCTGCTTCATGTTCATGCGTGTTTCAACACTGGAAAAATATAATCTGTTTTTTGATGAAAGATTCTTCATGTACTGTGAGGACTTCGATCTGATGCGCCGCCTGCACAGAGTCGGCAAGACAATCTACTACCCGTATGTCCAGATCACACACGCACATGAACGCAGTTCTTATCACTCATTTAAGATGATGTGCCACCATATCTCAAGCGCTGTAAAGTACTTCAATAAATATGGTTGGTTTAAAGATAAAGAGCGGGATAAAATGAATTCTGGAATGACGATATGATTTTGTAAATCTCGTGCCAGACATGCAGAGCCTTAGACGCACAGCGCCGTGAAATAAGCCTCTGGCATGTCTGACACGATCAATTATTTTTTACTTATTATGATGTTAGGGTCAGAAGCTTTTAGCTAATGGTCCTGTTACTCCCATCTGTACCTTGAAAATTTCACACAAATGTTCATTTAACGGATTTTTCCAGTTTTACCTATCAAAATCCCGGTTAT
>Ga0256404_1000723_pt1 | contig 84648 bp, 76 predicted proteins | sample RumenRJG_01DNA_FD_185990 | JGI IMG/M metagenome (GOLD analysis project Ga0256404, IMG submission 185990) | Bovine rumen microbial communities from Lethbridge, Alberta, Canada - RJG_01 | ecosystem: Host-associated > Mammals > Digestive system > Stomach > Rumen | place: Canada: Alberta | collected...
CCAGATAGGCAAGTTGAATATACTGATATAGCGGTGGATAACTCGAGCAAGCAGGCATCCTGATGCCAAAATATTTGATGGAATTACTGACAACTACCTTGACATTAAGCGGTCACGCGGCCTTTTTGATTATACCAAATGGGTGTAGCCCCGTGCTGTTTTGGTAGTTGCGGCAAAATCTACATTTTGTCAATCTTTAAATCAACCAGAGTGAATAAAATTATGGCCGATATACTGCATTGATGTTTTCGCCAGCATAAAACAAAGATATTTCATCCTTCATGGCTTCAAATTTCTCCCGATAATTTGCATCTACATCACGATCTTTATGAACTTCGTGATGATAAATACCAAAATACTCAGATCTTGATGCTGCAACTGAAAAACGATCTTCATTCTTCTGATCTTCAAATATCGATTTGCCCATAAAACTATTCTTCACATCACGAATTCCCAATAAATGCAAAATGGTAGGCGTCAAGTTCAAAGATGTTTGATCATCAGCATCATAACGATGCGGTAATTCATGTATGGGATCATAAATCAAAAGAGGAATCCTGTCATAAAAGCATGAATGGTAGTCCGCATCCTTTCCTACCAAAGCCAAAAAAGACGAATCGTTATAATGTGCATGATCCGCTGTCACTACGAGAATTGTATTGTCGCGATACGGCGATTGTTGGAACCACTGCCAGAATCGGCCGAAAGCATCATCTACGTTATGCAGTGTATTCAAAGTCATATTGCTTCCGTCTCCATACGAACATTCCTTTTCATCTGTATCAACCTGTGTATGTGTTTCAAATGTGTACATAGAAGCAAATAACGGCGCATCACTCGTGTGATTCTCCAGCAAGGAACGAAGCTCACGATACATATCATGATCGCGGATGGATTCATGCGCTGTATCTGGAGTCATCCCCAAAAGATCCTGAGCCGTATCACGCGTATACACCTTGTCAAACCCTAGCATTTTTACTAAATCTGTATAAGGATCCATTTCTGCATGTGGGCTGATAAAATACGTTTCATATCCATACGTTGCCAAGACCTTGGGAAGCGTCTGATACACGGGATGCGAGGAAATGCCCTTTTTCCAATTTTGTCCCCCTCTTTTGGGGTAGCAAGAAGCAAACTGTCCATGCGTACCACGAAAGGTAGCTGCCGTATGATTGAAGTAATTTTCTACCTGCATAGCATGTCGAGCAAAATCATCAAAATTAGGTGTCAATCCATCAAATTTACCGCCATAACAACCCAATAACCGTGCAGACGTCCCTTCCGTCAATATAACGATGACATTGGGATGCGGATAAGCCAAACCATTTGAGCTTAACTCCAACTCAGGTGCATCATAAACTGTGTCTTTTTCAAAAGCATACGCAGCCTTCTCATTGTATTTGTCTTCAAATATACCTGATGCACGTCCTGCATGCAAAAAGAACCCCAGAAAAGGAGAATCACCCATATTTTGAAGTTTTCTAAAAATACCAGTATGATAATAGGTCGAAGGCAACAACTGATTCTGTGCAATAGAAAAGAAGGTACTCACCAAGCATAAAGAAACCAAAAACACTATCATTGGTTTGGAAAGTTTAACCTTGGATTTTCCAAGCTGACGGCAGATCAAGAGCGATATCGTTATAACTATCAAAATCAAAAATAAAATTTTCGGCGTCAAAAGCAAGTAAATTTGGTCGAGATTCTCCAAAGCCAAAGTCGTAATGAATTCGTTCGCAACTGCAAAATAGTAACACTGCACAAAGTAAAGAACAACGAAAAAAGTAAAAACGCACTTGATTGCGATAGCGAATACCCTAGAGAATTTTTCAGCAAAGTTTCTCCATAATATTGCCATAGACATCAAAAGCAATAAATCAAAAAAAGGTTCCTTCCAATGGTGCCACCAACCGATCAAGGTATGCATGGCTCCGGTGCCAATAAATAGTGCTTCACCGATCAGAAAGCAAAGTGCAAACGGTAAAAGTTGCAGAACGCTCTGCTCTGCTCTGCTCTGCTCTGCTCTGCTCTGCTCTGCTCTGCTCTGCTCTGCTCTGCTCTGCTCTGAGGAATTATACATCTTATCACCTGCTATGCAAAATATTTTTTCGGTATAAATACTGTAGCCGCTAACTTCTAAGGGCTACGTGTTGCTCATTTCTTTTGGCTAGAGCCGCAGTTCTTGCTCTCCTGTGTTGACGCGTACATTCGTATACAATCGTAGAACATTATGTTTACACAGAGGAATACCAAAAACCACGATACATCCCTTTTAAAAGCAACATCAAAGTTCAATATATCCTCTCCATCCGAGAGATGCAACAAAAGGTGGTATTACCTTAGAATAGTCAATGCCTGGAAGCAAGCCTTGACACCGATCATCGTTAGAGGATACAAAAACATCATCATAGGCGTCTGACCACAGTGCTGGAGTATCAATGGCGTTATGTAAACCAACAAGTTTCTGCGCGTCAAATCCCATAATTCTTGTTACGATGCAATCAAACTCCACCGCATTATCAGAGAAAAGCAGCATATGCTGTTCTTTCGCCGTTGGCGCGAGTGGTCCCTCATGATCGCCTGATACAATCATGTCTCCAAGATGAATGATTTTCCGCTGGACGGTATCCGTGAGAGTACCATCTTTTGTTGCGTAAAGAATAGCGATATTCAAGTCAAGGACGGTGCGCCAAAGGGTATCATTTCCGTACCACGTCCCCTCACGTGCTGCTTCCACATTAGATGCGTGCCGTGTACGCATCCAAATAGCATCAGCACGATTCATTTTTCCATAGATACGTCCAAGAATGCCTTGATACTTCTGATGAAGGCTCAAAAGGAACGAATGATTTCCATTTCGACGAATAGTATCGATTTTACCTCGTTGAATATCAATCCAAAGACGAGTAAAAGACGCAATCTTATTAAAGACATCTGACCTCTGATACTCATCTCCGCCCCTTTCTGTCGAGCCTTCAGTATGGTGTGGCAAATATTCTTTGCTGTAGTTCGCGCCAACGAAATTTTTCAGCGCCCCCGTATATCCATTCTTACGATGGGACTTCGGCTTCGGCAGGTTGATAATGACATCGGCTTTCAGGACTTCACTGTTGAGCAGATACTCTTGCGTTTCGCCATGATGATGTTTGCAAACTTTTCGATAGTCATAGTTTGGAATGCGATACTTTTGCTCATCATGTGGATTATCATAAAAAAATGATCGCTTGCCGAGATTTACCCGAACGCCACGCCCCAAGTCTTGATACTGGCCTCCCTCTTCCTCTGGACCACGAAAGTCATAAAATTCGATAGGAATGGCCGTCGCGCCTTGGCCCTTATAGAATGCTGAAATCTTATCATAACCACGTCGTTTCATGAGGAGCAAGAAATCACAATCTTTGACGGGCGCATCACCAACAATAATCCGCCCTTTTCCTTTCATGGCAATGAGACAGTAATCTAGAACGCAACGGAGGATTGAAGGATGTGTTACAAGACTGTCAAGGTCATCTGGATGAATGGAGCCATTTTGATGCATGACGAAATTAGGCTTCAATAGCACATCCTGCCCCGGATGAACGAAGTCACCCAAGGGATTCCACTCAGATGTCCCATAGTGCACGCTGTCAAGTTTCATAGCATGAAACATCTTACGAATAGAATCATAAACAAGATTTGGCTCAGATGAGATGTCATCAAATGGGTACTCAGGATAACGTTCACTTGGAGATGCAACTGGATTCTTGGGATAAACAAGCAATGAATCAAAAAACAGATAATTCATATAAGCCTCCTGACCATTTTTGTAGCAAACGCGATTCCATCGTGAAATGCTTCACGCCGGTGGTAGCGGAGATAGAAATAACCGCAGTAGATGAATATAGAGATGATGAGTTTGAAGAGCCATAGTGAAACCGTAGGTGAGTAAGATATGAATAAATGTTTGATGAGAATAACAAGAACGATGACAGTGAGCGATGCCTCGAGAATATTGGCCTGATAACGGATAGCATCCGTACGCAGAAAGATGCCGTGATAAACAATGCAACTATCATACCAAAAATTCGTGAGCAAGTCAGCCGCTATCGTGCCAAGGTATATTCCAGAAATACCAAGGACCTGCATGAGCGCGATGGAGAGTACAAGATTCAAGAAAGCATTAGCATAGAGCATTTTCTGCACACGAACAAAAAGTCCTCTTGCATCGCGGAAAATCCACAATGGCGCAGTAATGAGCACAAAATAAAAATTGATCCACATTGCAAACATCAAGTCCGCCCCAACAACATACCCATCCCCTATCCACAGCACAATGAAGTCCTCCCACAGCACCCCCAGACACACCGACACGATTGATGTGAGGAACGTGTTGCAGAGCCAGACTTTTTGGAAGAGGAAGTAGAGCTCCTCGGGAGATTTTTCGGCTGCGGCGATGCCGATGGAGTGGGAAAGTGCGTTGTGGAAGATGGAGATGAGCGTTTTCAGCTGGTTGCTGATCATGAGGTAGTTCGCGCAGAGACCGACAATGAGCGTGTCAATCCACGAAATCAGCAACGTATCCGTGTTGTTGATAACGAGTCCGGCGAAACGGACGGAAATCATCGAGAAGAGGTTGTGCCGAAGCTCGCGCGTGAGTTCAGCCGTTGCTCCATCTCCCTTGAGCGGGAAAAGCTCTGCGTAGCGACGACCGGCGAAGATGTAGAGGAACGCATTCTGCGCCGTGCCCGCAATGAGTCCCGTGATGAGGAAGACGAAGTAGCTGTGCGTGATGTAGATGAGAGCGCACTGGAGAAAGATGCGGACGAACGAGACAACAGTGCCGAGGACGGAGACGAGATAATCCTGCTGATGCGCGCTGAACAAGACACTGCGGTACGTGAAGAAATAGCTGCTAGCCGATGTGACGAGGTTCAGCAGATAGATGATGGTAACCTCGCTCTGCGGGACACCGGTCTGGATGAAAAAAGGCAGGAACGGCAGCAGCATGAGCCCAAGCACGAAGATGGCAACACCGATGTAGCGGTTGTAACGGCGGAAAAGATACAGGATTCCCTGGACGCGTAGCACATCATGATGCGCTACGGGCGCGTATAACATATAGATAACCGCGCCGCCGATACCGAGGTCGGTGAATGCGAGAACCGTCAAGAGATTGCTGATGACCTGCGCAACGCTCAGATAGTCGAGGCCAATGTAATCAAGGAAAAGACTGCGCGAAAGAAGCCCCAGCAGCACAAGGGCAAGATTATTTCCAACGCCCGCAAGCGTGCTGCGCAGGACGTTGCCCGTTTTTGAATGACTCATATCAGTTGCCTAAAAGATGACGGACCTTGGAAGCGATACGGCCCTTGAGATGTGTGAACCGCTGGCGGCGGAGTTTGCGTTTGCGTTCCGTCCCTGTATTCTCTTTCAAAAAATCTGCGGTTAAAATCCACGCCAATGGTCCTGTTGCCCGGTCCGGATGCTGACGAAATCTTGCCTGAATGTCCTGCCAATAAACGATACCAACAGCATCAAGCAATAATTCTACACGAATGCGGCGCTCGATGTTATGAAACGTTGCGTCATCATAACGGAATCCGTAATCCTTCGGATTCTCTCCTTCTGCAATGATGGCATAGATTGTTCGGCAACACTTCTCACAAACGCAACAGTTATCTCCGCCTTCAGAAACCCAGCAGACGTGCAAGTGGATGGGAAGCTTTCGTTCTTTGTGAAAGGAACAAATTTGTGCAACCTTATCCTGTCGTGTGAGTTCATAACCATCGTGAATGGTATGACATGTTCCCATGTGAACATGATTGTCAATCGTCGGATCTGAAGCGCACGTAACGTGCCCCTTATCTTTTGCCGTAAAAGATGATGCAATATACATCGTCTTAAGCTTTTCCTTCCAAGCGTACGGCGCAATATGTCCAATCAAGCCAATCCCATGCTGGAACCCGTGCCACCATCCATCGCCTGCCCGTTCCTGCACGAACGCCGACAACGCCCCTTCGTCAAGGAACATCCGGAATGACGAGCGGATGAAGAGCGTATCGCACGCAAACTCCTTCGCTGCCTGCGTCACGTTCCCCTTCACCAACGCCCAGCCCTCCGTGTCCTCGAGCTTCACGTCCGAGCCGTAGAGCGTTACGAGCGTTGGATGCTCATCGTAGTGACGGATGAGCGTCGTGTAGGCATCGACGCCGCTGCTGAAGAACGCCGCCGTCTTCTCCGATGGCGGTGTGTCATTTTCGACAAGCTTCCCGGCCGTCACGTGCCCGCCGAACGTCATGCGCGGATACATGTCAACATAGCCCTGCTTGATTTCATCTATGTGCGCAGCAAAAGACGCATCGAGCTCCGGCACGACAAGTTCCGCATCCACAACCCACGCAATCGGCAGTACATTGCAGACAAACGGAATCGCCGCCATGCTCTCCGGCACACCCGTGACATCCGCGCTGTACTCAATGAAAAACGTCTGATCCGGATGGAAAAACCTCTGGCACTCTCCCTCCGCATGATACGTATAATCGATACGGTGTGCCGAGCACGCCACCTTGTCCAAAATGATGCGGTTCATAGAAAAACACTCCTCTCCTCCATGGGAAAGCTCATACCTGCGACAAATCCAACACCTGCAAAGCAGCAGGCAACTGGTCCATAGCATGAACCATCTGCTAGATGCGTAAACAGCACAGCATTCGGAGAGAGAAGTTCTCAAAGATGAAGGAGCGTTCTGGATGTAGAAGTGGATTAGTGTCCCCCCCCCGAGGACGTTTTGCAAATTCTTTCATGATAGCAATCCTTTCTGCCAGAGATTTTGATCCAATAGACAAGCCGCCGAGTTTTCCGAGCACAATTTGGAAGCCCGGCTCGCGATGATACACGAGAAATGCGACGGCTGCCATGAAACACGTGAGCCCAATTGCCTTGACAAACCACAATCGCCACGTGTCAATCTCCACAGACGTGAGCAAAGCATCGAGCCCACAAGTACATGCAGTGACGAGCATCGCATTTTTCCCCATTCCAAGGTAGTACTGCTTTGTCCCCGTCCCAAAGTACTCTGCAAAGAGTAACTTCGGTTCATACCAGAAATATGTTCCAAGACGTGCGAGACCCGAGGCGAGCAGGATTCCGAAGACGCCCCAGTGGAGGCCGAGCGCGATGGAGAGCACGAGGTTCAGCGTGGCGCAGGCCAGCATGACGTATTTCGTGCGGCGGTAGAGCCCCGTTGCATCGCGGAACGACCAGAGTGGCTGGAGCGCAGTTGCTAGATATAGATTCACTCCAATCGCATAAACAGTGAAGCGATCCAATTCATACGCTTCGCCAATCCACAGGTGGATAAAGTCTCCGACGAGCAACAGATAGCATGGCAAAAGCACAAGACTTGAGAAGAAGCTCACCGTCTGTTCGCAAGCGAAGACTTCCTGTCGCTTTTCTGGTGACGCTTGCACAATGAGGTTCCCGATGCCAGCCGTCAGCGAGGAAAAGACGAGCGTCGCGAGCATCACAATCTGATTTTGAATCATGAGATAGTTCGAGTAGATGCCGACCGCCGCCGTGCTCACGAGGACGGAAATAAGCAGGTTGTCCGTTGCATTCAGCAGGACAGATGAAACCTTGTAAAAAACGCCAGAAAAAATCGTATGACGGACATCCGCTTTTTCTTCCGTGGTGAGCTGGGCAGGCGTAAGGATATACGGATATGAGCGCACCGCCCGGCGGGAAGAGAGGAGATTTGTCGCGAGCGCGCCAATGCTGCCGATGAGAAGGTAGAGGATATAGCTGCGCACGATGAGCATCGAGGCAATCTGCACGACAGTCTGCACGACGGAGACGACCATGCTGATACGCACGATTTCATAATTCCGCTGGTCTGCGGAGAGGATAGATGTACGAAAGACGAAGAGATATGACAGTGAGACGTTCGCAAGCGCGATGAGATAATAGATGGAAAGATGAGAAATCGGCTGCGCCGTATGCACGAGATACGGAAGCACCGGCAGGAGCAAGAGCCCTAGCAAGAAAACGATAAGTGCAATCGTTTGGTAGAGTCTCTGGTAATACTGCACAAGCGCTGCGAGCTTCCGATGGTCCTCCCGTGCGAGAGGCGCATAAAAGCTGTAGACCATCGCTGTATTGAGCCCAAGGTCTGTCAGCGATAGAAATGCCAACACGTCGGAGAACAGTCCGTTCAGTCCGAGATATTCGACGCCGAACACCCAAAGGAATACCGTACGCGAGGCAAACGACAATGCAAGCGTCAACGCCATGCTGCAGCCTCGCCACGCCATATTCCGCACGCCGTTCACAAAACGGCTCGAAGATTTTTCTTCCGTGAAAATTCCCTCTCTTCCTTAGAAAAGCTCATATTAGACAGCAGCGATCTATGACGTTCACGCTTTCTCTTTCTGCCCAAGGATAACTTCTCTCACAGCAGCTGCAACGAAATTTCCGCAGTTGCTTCGCCCTTGCGTTGGATGCTCCGGCCCCTTTGTGTACTGGTCGATAATTTTCTCCATAGCCCCGAGATCCATATTCTCGGCGTAGTGCACCCAATCGAGATCCTTGAACCACTTGATCCCGGATGCGATCTTCGTATCGTACGAGCGAAATACGAGGACAGGGGTGTGGGTAATGATGGCGAAGATCGCTCCGTGGAAGCGGTCTGTGATGACGAGGCGGGCAGCAGCGGCTTCGCGGAGTTTGGCTGCGACGTGATGCGCACGCTCGTCCATCGTCGTCATCGTCGCGTCGATGACCGTATCGCTCATGCTGCATGTCACGCCGCCTACCCTGCAGTGCGCGAGAAGTGCTTTTATCCTATCATCTTTGAGAACCTTTTCCTTGTCGCAGCGCAGGAAAAAGCAGACACCGTTCCTCTGTGCGCCGGTGTCTGGCAGCCAGCCGTCGAGCACCGTGACCGTATCGGGGACGAGGCGATGCTTCGCCGTCGGGAAATACCGTTGCCCGGTGGCATAGCTCACAGCATCGCGCTCGAGGATTGTGAGGTCGCGCACTGCGGCATAGTCGGTCTGGCTCTTCGCGAGCTCTGCCTGCCCTGTCGTGTCGTCACCAAAGAAGATGCTCTGCGGAAAAAAGAAAATGCGATGGCGGCGGAATCTGCGCATAATCCAGCGGTGGGTTCCCTCCTCCGTGGCGTAAAGGGAACCCAGGTTCCCTCCTCCGTGGCAGGCGATGCAAGCATCGCCTGCCACGGAGATCGGTAAATGCCACCGCTCGATGAACTGGCACAGGCACGTCGGAATCTCAATGCGCGGCCGCTCGGGAAAGAGCCGCGCCAGCAGGATATCCTCGGCAAGCACGATAGCCTCATCGCCGAGATTGCCATGCTGCGGCGTCGTGATGAGGACGAGCGGCGCCTTCAGTTTTCGCAAGCGTCGATAGAGTGAGATATAGGAAGAGAAGAATCTGGTAAAATGCAACACCCGCCGGACAAAGCGCTTTGCCGTCGGCAGCAGGCCGCTTGCCTCAAGTGCGGCACGGAGCACATACTTGCCACGATATAGCATCGCGAGGAGATGGAAATCAGCCAAGCGGCACTTCCATCGCATCTGCCTTGGGAATGCTGCAAAAGCTTCCTTTGAAACGAGCACACGGACCTCTTTCCACGCTTTAGAGACCATCCCAAGGCATGGGCGACAGGCAGGCCGAACGATGCAGGCTTGCAGAACAGAAAAATAATGTTTCATCCCCGCGCGCTGCATCGTCTTCGCGATTTCCGGTGCGTTCCTGCGGTACCATGTCAAGTAATCGCGAATGTAGACAAGTGTCCATCGAATATTCTCTGGCCCGTATTGCGCCATGATGCTCCCAGGCCGCTGGACATAATAATAAAGCGGCGTATCCACGACAACGACACGCTCCGCTTCATAGTAGCACTTGTACGTTGTGAACTGATCCTCATGGAGTGCCCCGACGGGAAATCTCAGCCTGCGCGGCGAACAGAAAATCGAGCGGTGGTACAATTTCCCCCACGAAACGCAGAGATCGATGCCACCATGCTCGAAGAAGCGGTCAATGCTTTCCACGCCCGTGAAGGTCTGCATTGGTCGGCGGATAGAGGATGGCCAAACTTCGAGCCACATCGTGCCATCATCCTCTGGATAGGCATACCAAAGATTCCCGACCGCAATCTGCGCACCTGTCGTCTCAGCAGCCATGAGAAGCGTCTCGCAATACTCCGGCACAATATAATCATCACCATCAATGAATGTCAACCACTCTCCGCGCGCTGCGTCGATGCCAGCGTTCCGCGCGTCCGAAAGACCGCCGTTCTTCTTGTGAATCACGTGGATACGCTCGTCCTTCTCTGCCCATGCATCGCACATTGCTGGACACCGATCCGGCGATCCATCCTCTACCAGCAAAATCTCCAAATTAGTATACGTCTGGGCAACAATCGATGCAACACATTTATCTAAATATTTCTCAACCTTATAAATCGGAACAATTACGCTAATCAATGGGCAATCATGCAAACAAAATCATCTCCTATCGTACGTTCGTATCATGTTAAAGCCATCTACGCCAATCAGATGTTATATACCGGCACAATAATACTAACCATATATTCTCACCCTTATCGGTATACTAAAAGACGTACCTATCCGATTCAGCTATCTATAACCTTCTTCACTTTTATGTCTTATCAGGGGATTCTCCCATCAACATTTCTTTTTCTTGTTTAGATATGCTCTCTACTCGAAGTAAATAAATTGCACTGGCCTCAGCAAAAACGATATAGCTCAAGCTAAGATTTTGTACATTAAGGTTCATTGGAAAGCCACCGATAACTATCAATGTAAACAACAGAAAATGGTCATAGCGTAACCCAAATCGAGACCGTGTCAACAAATAATATACAGCTAACAGAGCCAAGATACCATAATACAGCCAAAGCGTAATAATCGTATCAAATACCCACAATGTTCCTGGCCCTATTCCAAATAAAGGTCGTTCCAAACAAATTTCGATACCGTACGCAATACTCCCCAGACGAGCTACTGTTGAATGTATTCCTTCATTACCTCCAGCACCAACAACACCAAGCATTCCTGTAATATCAAGATTACCAGGCTGGAGAAAGGCGAGAATATATAACATATCCTGCAAACGGCCGACATAATAGTCATTATTAAGAATCACAAAACCTAACGCCATGCCAATAACCACAACACCCAACACAGCTAACTGGTATTTACGTATCCAATGCCATAAAGAAATATGGCGGCTACGTATATAAACTATAATTGATACCACCAACAATAAGCTGGACATCCATACCGCCGAAAAACCGCCACAAAGAAACATTAGCAAGACACTCAAAAATATCTCAAAAGGATAAAATGTCCTTTTTACATATATGCCTAGCTCCAAACATCTCTTTTGACATACTCCAGCTAAAATCATAAAAAAAGCAACGGTAAATAAATATATAACAAAGTGTGCAGGCTCAGAAGTAAAGCCTTGTAAAGTATACCAGTTTCCTCCCTTGGAATAAGCTACTGTTTGAACGGCCATACCATTTACACCAAACAACACTTGCGCTAAGTCATACGTAAATGTAAGTTGGCCCATGATATTTTTTAAAAAGAATTCAAACAAACCATAATAAATGCACAGTTTTCCCCATTTAACAATTGACATCAACGTTCGTGTAAAGGATTCAAAATCGAAAACTTCCTTAAAAGCTACTAAAATAAAGACATAATAGAAAAAATATGTCGATTTTCTTACTAATTCTTGCAAGGGGGGTTGGTAGCTAACCATCGTTGCAGTACCCGCTACTAGAGCATCCCAACCATACATAGTTCCATCTGTATCCTCCCCCATATGAGGAAGAAGTAAACCATCAAAAGGTACAAACGTTTCATAAAGAATACTACCGAATAAAAACATAAAACAAAACATTGCACCTACATAAACATTCCTTTTCGGGCGTACTTTACCAGAAAAAAGCAGCCATAAGGAATATAGCACTAAGAGTTTCAAGCTCATACCTTCGCAGCTTGATATTCCTTGAGCACCGATTTGAATAAAATAGCCTTGAAAGTAATAAGTTTGCAAGACCACCGTAAGTGAAAATAAGGCGAGAAATCTTTTTTTACTTGTGGTATAGCGCACAAATATCCAGATAAGAATAAATAAAAAAATGATTGAAAATATTGGCATGTCGATTCCTCATAATATTAAACATATATTTGCATATGAATATTAATTAGCAGCTTTTTTATTTCCTATCTTTAGTCAATACGCGTAAGAAGCGAGCCACTGACGCATCCCAGTCAAAGCTTTTTGCCTTTGCTTGCCCTTTCTTAGCAATACGGCAGCGCATCGCCTCATCCTCAAAATAACGGCCTACGTTATCTGCCAAAGACTCAACGTCTCTCACTGGAGATAATAACGCCGTCACGCCCTGTTCTGCAAACTCATGTGCTGCCTCGTAGTCGCTGACAGCGAGCGCTGCGCCGCAAGCCATGGCCTCGACGCAAGTGAGGCCGAGTCCCTCAGCGATAGTCGGATACAGATAGACCGCAGCCGCATTGTAGATGTCACGCAGTTGTTCCTGCGTGGCGCTCTGTGCGTAGTCAATCCACGCAGGCAGATCCGCTGGTCGCGCTGGCACGCCAAAGAGTGTTGCCTGGAGATCAGGATAGCGTTCCTTTAGGATTGTCAGCGCAGCAATACCATATTTTGAGCCCTTATGCAGGCTATTGTGGTAAAGCATGGCTACGCGATGTCCACGTCTCGCGATGGGCTGGGTCTGATAGAAAACGCGGAAATCAATCCCGTTCGGCACGTAAATGCAGTCTGACTCAGGTGCTACACGGTTCACGATGCGCTCCAGCCAATGCGTAATAACGATATTACGCATCCCCAGATGATAGCTGGCATTGACTTCAGCATCACTAGTCTCACCCCAATTTTCGTAGTCCTGGATAAAATAAGCCAGAATTGGTGACGATTGGAATGAAACGAACTTCGCTGTTTGGATAGCCGTAGCCACAATTGCATCCACCTTCGGAAGCTTTGCTGCCTTATCGTAGATGCAAAACTGCCACACGTCAGATGACAACGGGAACCAACTGGGCACATGGCGCAAGCATCGCTCACTCAGAATGTAGACTGCCAGTCGTCGTAGCCATTCGGGCAAGTGGTAGCGTGCAGCTTTGTGACGGCCACGCTCCGTGCAGAGATAGGCTATTTCTACGTGCACGCCAAGTGCCGTAAAGCGGTTGGCATACTCATAGACCATTTTATATCCGCCACAGGGCACGTCCCTGGCACTTGGCAACACAAAAAGAACTTTCAAGCCCGCGCCCCGCGACTCCGTCGCCTTGTTTACGCTGCCATGTGCAGGGCGCTCCAACTGTAGTTGACATTCACCCCCCCCGTAGTGGGCAATACGGTCACTGTTGTCTTGCTGCATGTCTCTTTCTCCTCTCTCGTCAGTACATCCAGGAATTTCGCTACGGATGCGTCCCAGTCAAAGGTATGGGCGCGGGCCATACCCTGTGCGGCGATACGGCAGCGCAGAGCCTCGTCGTCCAGGTAGTGGGCGACATTCTCCGCCATTGCCTCAGCATCGCGCACGGGCGAGAGTAGCGCCGTCTCGCCCTGTTCTGCGAACTCATGCGCGGCCTCGTAGTCGCTGACGGCTAGCGCTGCGCCGCAGGCCATGGCCTCGACGCAGGTGAGGCCGAGCCCCTCAGTGATAGTCGGATACAGATAGATCGCCGCGGCGTTGTAGATGGCACGCAGTTGCTCCTGCGAGGCGCTTCGCACGTAGCGAATCCATAACGGCAGGTCCGCGGGGCGCTCCGGCGTGCCGAACAGAGTGGCCTCGAGGTCCGGGTAACGGGCTTTAAGCATCCTCAACGTGGCAATACCATATCGCGAGCCCTTGTGCGGTCCATGGTGGTAGAGCATGGCCACGCGGTGGCCGCGCCCCGCAATGGGCTGCGTCTGGTAGAACACGGAGAAATCAATCCCATTCGGCACGTACGTGCAACCTGCTTCCGGTGCCGCACTGTTCACGATGCGCTCCAGCCAGTGCGTGATGACGATGTTGCGCATGCCGAGATGATAGCTGGCGTTGACCTCCTCGTCCGTGACCTCGCCCCAGTTTTCGTAGCCTTGGATGAAATAGGCCAAGATTGGTGCAGGCTGCGACGAAACAAATGCCGCCGTGTTGATTGCCGTGGCCACGATGGCGTCCGTGTCCGTGAGTCTGGCCTCCTCATCGTAGATGCAGGTCTGCCGCACCGCCGGCGACAGCGGGAACCAGCTGGGCGTGTGGCGCAGGATATGCTCGGAGATGAGATAGGCCCCGAGCCTGCGCAGCCACTCGGGCAAGTGGTAACGCGCGGCCTTGTGCCGGCCGCGGTGCGTGCAGAGGTAGGCGATCTCGACATGTACGCCAAGCGCAGTGAACCGGTTCGCATACTCATAGACCATTTTGTAGCCTCCACAGGGCGCGTCCCCCACATCAGGCAGCACAAAAAGCACATGCAGCCCCGCTATCCGTGCCGCTATATCCCTATTGCTGCAGTTCAGTCCTGCATCGCCCAACTCTGCCTTTGCCAATCTTTATCTCTCCTGTCCCACGTATAAATCGCTATCATTATATCACATATGTCGCCCGCAAGGATGATAGACACATCACATGTATACTTCTGCGCTGGCTGTACCATGCCTGTGGCCTGTTGCCTCATGCCGCGGCCACCTGCCTCTCAGCAGGCTGTTCCCGCAGGACACAGCAGCAGGCCGGGGATAGAAGTTTTAGTGCCGCTCCCCCGTAATAGTCATTTGTGTAAAGCCAGTGCTATAGTTCGCCATAGTCTCTCCCGTTATCAGTCTCTCCAGCCAGTCCGTGACCTGGTACTGCTGGACCATTTGCTCTGGCAGGGGCACGTAGGGTTGCCGAACGAAAGCAGCAAAATCCTCCATACGGTCCTCGCCAAGAATGAAGATATTCTCGTGCCGATAAAAATCGTAGTCCTTAATTGCCGCGAAGTTCGTGATAAGTTTCTTGTGGTAGAACAGCGCCTCGATAGGCCGCCAGGTCAGTCCCTGCTGCTCGGCCTGCACGATATCGACGATGACGCGGTGGCGCCACAGCTCGCGTACCATCTGGTCATAGGGGATCTGCTCGTGCAGCGTGAGCCAAGGCCGCTCGGCCGCCGTATAGTGGTGCCGTCGCTGCGGTGCGAGCAGGAAGCGGTACGTGATCCCCCGCGCCGCAAGCTCCTCCGCAAGATTCCGCAAGATAGGCAGCCGCCCCTTGTCCACACCGCAGAAAAAGCAGTCCTCCGCCTCCGCCGCACCATATGCAGCCGCCCCATCCGGCGCCTCCGCCGCGAAAAAGGGCACCACCTGCCCATTGAACCGCAGCCCATACCGCCGACAGTCCCCCGCATCAAAAGAAACCACCGCCACACGCCCTGACTCCTGCATGGATACGACACGGAGAAAATCCTTCTTGAAATCGTAGAGAAAGTGCTTATGCGTATCGGCAGTATTCCACATCACATAGAAAAGCTGAGCCTGCGAATTGCGCGAACGTATATACCGGATAATATTCGATGCACAGGTGACCTCGTTGACCAAGATATAATCGTAAGACTCTAGGTCCGCCTCTCGCAATGCCCGCGAGAGAATCAAATGCTCATTTTGCACTGCTGCACCAAACCGATAAATCAGTCGGCTGCGCAAGCTGCCATCACAAGCAATCCCCGTAACGGCGTCTACCTGCCAAATATGCTGGCGCTGTAACTCTGCCACCAAATACCACTGCAAATTATCCCACGGCGATAACGCCACCAATATACGCATGCCACGCGCGCTAATACCAGCCAATACATTTTCCAAATTATGCCTGACTCCTATATGCTCACTTTTGATTCAAACCATTCCTCGTAGAATAGCTCGTAATTGGCGATAGCCCTTTTGTCCTCATCTCAATATTGACGCGTCCCGCCACGATGCTCATATACCCATCTAAGCAAATGCCACAGGTGGTCAGATACCCACGGCATCGCCTCCAGCACAGTGAACGTGACGTACAAGATGTAGTACATCACCAGCTTCGTAATGCAGGGGATGGTAAAAACAAAATTCTGCTTGCGGGCCAGATAATCATACCAATATGTCTTAGGGCCACGCCGCTCAAACGTGTTGGCCTCGATGCGATACTGCATGAGGAAATCCGGCAAACTTGCGATGACAATGCCATGCTTCAACGCGCGCAGCCACAGGTCTAAATCCTCCGCCATTTTGAAGTTGACGTTGTAGCCGCCGACACTCAGGATTTTATCCTTTTTAAACATGACGCTGGGATGCGCCACAGGACTCTTCCAATACGCATTGCGTTTGACCTCATCTGGCTCCGAATGCTTGACCAGCGCACCGATGACCTTGCCATCGCTGTCAATCACCCGCATATTGGTTCCCAGCACGTCTACTTCAGGATGTGCCTGCAAATAGGCAATCTGTTTTTGGAAGCGCTCTGGCAGAGCAACGTCATCGGCATCCATACGCGCAATGATTTTACCTCTTGCCGCCTGTAAGCCATAATTTAAGGCGCCCGGCAGACCGTCCTTGCCATTGCGCTGCAGCAAATGCACGCGTGCGTCCTTTTGCTCTAGTTCCTGCATATACTGGATACACTCGGGCTTGTTGCCATCATCGACCAAGAGCATTTCAAAGTCAGTAAAGGTCTGCTGCAAAATACTGGTGAGTGCCAGCTGCAAATAATGCAAATTGTTGTTATACGTGGGAATGAGCACTGAAACCAACGGCACCCGTTCTGCCTTGACCTGATCAGTCACTGAGATGCTCCTTCCCGCAAAGATGACGATAAAAAAGCGACATCATCAAATGGTCGAACATCATGTGTACGTCCTCGGTAATCTGCATGCTATTGACCGGCACATGCAGGGATACGTCACTAAGTTGTGACAGCTTGCCGCCCTGATAACCAGTCAAGCCAATAATTTTATTGCCCTGCTCCTTGGCATACTCTACTGCATGAATCACATTGGCGCTATTGCCACTGCCTGAGATAGCCAAGATAATGTCATTGGGCTGCAGGTTACCTCGCAGTTGGAAGCGGAAAACCTCCTCAAAACCGATATCATTGGCAATAGCCATGAGCGTAGGGATATTATCGTTCAAGCAGACAAAATGGAATTTCTTGTTGATATATTCCGAAACGCCCTTGTTGAAGTCATTCTGCCAATGCGAAGCTGTTGCTGAGCTGCCACCATTACCAAAAACATAAATACGGCCTTCGCGCTGATAGGTTTTCTCCAGCAAATCCGCCGCTGCTGCCATCGCCTCTACGTCCAGTGCCTGCAACGTCTGAATCTCTAAAGCGAGATAATCCTTTATTTCTTGTTGATACATTTAGGTCTCATCCTCCGTCTGCTCTAAAATCTGCTCTACTGCCTCCAACAAAGTAGAAGCAGTAATATCTGGCGTCGCCGCAAAGCGATTATCATGCCCAGCCTCGCCTGTCAAAACCAAAGCCTTACGCATGCCAGCATTGGCCGCAGTCTGCAAATCGCGTGTGGTATCACCAATAAACCAGCTATGTTGCAAGTCTATGTTGTGTTTATGAGCCATCTGCGTCAGCATGCCCGTCTTGGGTTTACGACAATCACATTCTATTTTATATGCTTTGTTTTCGCCCGGATAGCCCTTATCGGGATGATGCGGACAATAAACGATATCATCCAAGTAGGTGCCGCCCTGTCCCAGCAATGTAGACAAACGACGATGTATATCCTCGACATCCGCAATACTGCAAAGTCCCCGCGCCACAACTGGCTGATTCGTGCAACAAATAGCTAAGAATGCTGAACTGTTAATCCGCTTGACAGCATCTATCACCGTCTGCTCTAGTTCCAGCTGCTGCTTTTGCGTCAACAGGCCAACGTATTTGTTGAGCGTGCCATCGCGGTCAAGAAAAATCGCTCTCTGCTTTTTCTGCAAATTACGCTGCCAAATAATTCCTGCCTGCAAATCATGCTCTACTGCCTGCAACCGGTCTACCGTCCCAGCATCCTTGACATATTCCGTAGAAAGGTAACCATATACTGGCTGACCGTTGTCTACCATCTGCTGAATGACATCCTTCTCCAGCGCCACCTTTTGTGGCTCAGGCACATAGTCACAAACAGATTTGTGAAAAATAAAGAATCCCGCATTGACGATATTATCATAATCATAGCTAGAACGATCATTATGTTTTGAGTCAAAACGTATCACGCGACCATCGTCATCCAGTACCACCAAATCCGAGTCGTACGGATGGCTGTTCGGATGCACGAACAAGGTTGCTTTGCTGCCATGATCATGATGAAAAGCCAGCATACGCTGTACGTCAAGACTGAAAAAGGCGTCTGCGTAGGCAAAAACAAATTCATCACTAAGCAAAAGTGGCTTTAAATAAGGTAAGGCCCCTGCCGTACCGAGCGGCTGCTCCTCTTTTTCCCGAACATACGCAATGTTTACGCCAACACGGCCGCCATCGCCAAAGTATTGCTCGATAACTTGCCCCAAATGCCCAACAATGATAATAAAGTCGTTAATGCCGCACTTTTTCAGTTCATCTATTTGCCATGCCAGCAGGGGGCGTCCGGCAATCTCCACCATTGGTTTAGGTATGACATCATGTGTAACGGCTGAGAGGCGCGTTCCCTTGCCGCCAGCCTGGATAACTGCCTGTATCATCGGTTCACCATCCATCTAGCTGCCAGTCTAATAGCCTCATCAGACTCATGCTTTGCCTTCCAACCCGCCTGATGAATCTTGGATAGGTCATAGCGGAATTTCGGCACATCGCCCTTCCAGCCGCCTTTGCCGCCAGTATAGCTATACTGTACCTGTTGCAGGCCCATTTCCTCGCAGATAATATCTGCAATGCGCGTAACGCTCGTAGCACTCTCCACACCGATATTATAAAGCGTAACGCCCTGTGGCACGTTCATAAATTCTACAATGGCCGCTACAAGATCCTGCACATACAGATACGGTTTTGTCTGCGTGCCATCACCGAGAATTTCCAACGTTTGCGGATTATTGCGCAATTTTTTGATGAAGTCATAGACTACACCATGCGTCAGACGCGGCCCAATAACATTTGGGAAACGGAACACCAGCGTGTGCATGTCATTCATATAAGTATAGGCGCTAATCAACGCCTCACTGCCTAGTTTTGCTGCACCATAATACGAGACAGGGGCCAGTTCCGCTGTCTTTTCATTCAATAATTCATCCTTTTTGTCGCCATAAACTGCGGACGTCGAGGCAAAAAAGAATTTCTTGATATTGCATTCACGCATAGCCTGCAATAAGTAGAAGGTAGTCGAATACGTGTGCTCGTATTCTATGCCTGGATTCTTCGCACTGGCCTGTATGTCTGAATTAGCGGCCAAATGCATCACGTACTCTGGCTGCTCCTTCTGCATGATTTCCTTTAGCCGCGCATAATCACAAATATTGACCTCGTAAAAATGGAAATGCTCATTGCCCTGCAGATGCTGGATATTTTCCCGCGTGCCGAGGAAAAAGTCATCGATGCAGACCACTTCGTGCCCTTTCGACAGGAGTAAATCCACCAAGTTACTGCCGATAAAACCGGCACCGCCAGCTACTAAAACCTTCATCAATACCACTCCTTAATGCCAATACTTGTCGCCTACATAAATAACCGAAGAGCCATCCCGGTCAAAGCCAAAATCGAACTCCTCCAATTGCAACGCATCGCGCAACTGCTCCTGCTTTTCCTGCTCGCAGTAGAACAACAGGAACCCACCGCCGCCAGCACCTAGCAACTTACCTCCCAACGCGCCGTTGGCCAATGCCTTGTTATAAATCTCATCGATCAGCGGACTGGTAATGCCTGCCGCCAGCTCGCGTTTTAGCTGCCAGCCTTCATTCAGAATACGACCAAACGACGACAGGTCATTGGCCTCCAACGCGCCTTTCATTTTATAGGCCAATTTCGTCATTTCAACCAAATTCGTCACTTTATCGGCGTTGCTCATATTTTTCTTTTGCTTGGCCAGGATAGCATTGGCATCATGTTTGATGCCCGTATAGAACATCATCAGGTTTTTATTTAATGCACGGTAAGTCTGCGGCTGCATAATGATAGGGTCCACGGAAACCGTATCGTCATTATGGAAACGGATAAAATTCAACCCACCAAAAGCGGCCGCATACTGGTCCTGCTTGCCAATTGGTGAGCCAATCCCTTCTATTTCTACTTTACAGGCATTTTCCGCCAGCCATTTGCGAGAAACATATTTCCCATTGTAGCTATTAACAGCATTGAGCAGACCAACGGTAAAGGTACTAGAAGATCCTAAACCAGTACCCGCAGGCACATCTGCCGTACTGACAATCTCCACACCATGCAATTGGTATTCATTTAATACATAGCGGAAAATTTTATGTTTGATGTCCTTGATATCATCCACCAGCTCATTCTCTGAATACTTCAACAAGGTCTGCTTACTATTAAAATATGGATGAATAATGATATAGCAATAGCGGTTAATGCTGGTACTGAGTACACACCCCTCATGCTGATGGTAAAAGGCACTCAAATCACTGCCACCACCACAAAAACTGATGCGGAAAGGGGTCTTTGTAATAATCATAAATACATGCTCCCTATTGATAGTTGGTGAGAATGGACAATGTAGGCTCGCGCCCTACCTCCCCCTCTTCACTGCCCGTTTAACCTTATTGTAAAGCCCTGTCCTCGCTAGGAGGATGCGGGCCAGCCTGGCGGTACGGTTTTTCCATGTCTGCGGGAACCATTTGTCGAAGAGGGCGCGGGGCTCCATGGTATCGAGGTCGGCCATGAACGCGGCGCGGCGCGGGTTCATTGGGACGGAGTGGGTCATTTCGTGGGCGCTGCGGGGGAGGCGGTCGTCAGGGAGCTCGCGGAGACGCAGGAGTGAAGTGGCGGATGGGGGGACGACCCCTTCCGCCTCGCTTTGCTCGGCACCTACCCCAAAGGTGGAGGCTGGCAAGGGCTCGCCCACTGGATTTTGGGTTAGCTTTTTGCCTGATGCCGCCTCTAACAAGCGCAGTCCTTGCTCGGAGTGGACGAGGATGGAGGTGGTGCCGCGGTTGTCGTCGAAGGTTTTGTCGTAGAGACCGACGTCGAAGCAGTCCCAAAGCGTGAGGTCGCTCACGCGGTAGCGCTTTTTGAAGGCGCACTGATAGCAGGAGGGACGGTCGCAGATATTCGAGAAGAAGGCGCGCAGCATGGGGTCGGAGTCGATGCCCGCGTGGTAGGTGGCCTGCCCCGCCGCGTCCTCGCCGACGATCTGCGCGTAGGTGTAGCCGTAGTAGCGCTTGTCGCGGAAACGCACGTCCGCTGTGCCTTCTGTCTTAGAAAATTTATTACTTTTCTTATATTTACTCCACACTTTGGGGGATGGAACAGCGCGGCAAACCAAATCAATAAAAAATACACTCTTAGTTATCCACAGGTAGAGGCGCAGGCCCTCGATCTGGCAGGGTGTGCCACTGAAAAGCACGAGCCGGCCCGCCTGCTGGTGTGCCTTGATCGCGCGGAAGGTCGCCTGCATATCGCTCTGCACGTACTTGCTCCCCTGCAGCAGGCGCAGGTCCTCCGGCCGCTCGATGGCACGGTGCACGACGCGCAACTGGTCATCGTAGACCGCGCCGTAGACGATGCCGCCGCGGCTGAGCACGACCTGCGCGAGTGCCGTAAAGGCGCCGCCCGACGTGCTGTGCTGGCGGATGGCCGCGTCCCGATGCTGGGCGAGGAAAACCCGCTGCGGCTTTTCCTCCTCCGCTGCCCGGTTGATGAGAGGGCAGGTCTGGCGGCATTTGCCGCAGTCAATGCAGCGCGCCGCATCCACCACAGGATATTTGAACCCCTCCGCATCCGCCTGCATCTCGATTGCATCCACCGGGCAAGCGGCAAAGCAGGCCGAACAGCCGCAGCACTGCGCCTTATCCTGAATCTCAATTGCTTTATTCATCAGCCAGTGCCTCCTCCAGATACTGCCAAGATGCCTGCCGCAGGGCCGCGAGACGCTGCCATACGGGCTCATAGTCAATCGTCTGCGACAGCTGCGCCAGCGCCGCCTCGCCCGGCACGGCGAGCCGCTCCGGCAGGCCAAGCAGGGAGAACAGCGAGTCCATGCGGCTGTTCGTCGAGAGGCCGCCCGCCGCGCGGAACCGGCGGAACGTGAGGAATGGCCGCCCGTGGAGCACGGAAAACACCGTGCCGTGGAACGAGTCCGTGAGCACGAGGCTCGCATGGCGGATGAGGTTCACGAACTCCGCCGGGCCGATGTCGTAACGCGTCTCGTCGGGGAAGCCCTCGTCGCCGGGGATGTAGTTGTCGAGATGGAGCGTGGCCACGATGGGCAGTCCCAGCCGCTCCCGCACCGTGCGTGCAAAGACCCGCTGATTGGGATTGTCCCCGAGGAAATAGCAGAAGATGTAGGGATGCCCCACGATGTCGCGCTCCGGCACGAGCTCCGCCCACTGCGGCGCCGCAAAGAGCAGCGTCGGGTCGCAGACCACGGGCACTTCGCGTCCCGTGGCCGCGCGCACGATGGCCTGCCCCGCCTGCTCGCGCACGGAGACATGCTGGATGCGCCCGAGGAAGTCATGCGCCGCCCGCAGGTAGCGCGGCGGCAGGCTGCCGATACCGAAGCTCGTGGCATAGGCGACCTTGTTCACCGCCTCCGGTGCCCAGGTGAGCGTGTAGAAATCCGCCGCGATATTCGAAGGCAGCCAGAGCTGGTCGCTCCCCACCAGCACAGCCTGGCAGGAGGCTGCGTAGTCATGCATCTGCGCCCACGTCAGCGGCTCCGTCACATGGAACGTCTGCTGCTGGAACGCTCGGAAGCAGGCGTCCCGCTTCGCGATGTGTGCGCGCAGGGCAGGGTCTGTCTTTTGCCGCAGGGCACGCTTCACCGCGCCCCATTTCTCCTGTACGATGTGCCAGTTCGTCAGCTGCCGCCCATAGTAGCGCAGCTTGCGGTTGCGGATATCCCGCGCGATGCCCGCCGTGCTGAGGTTCATCACCTCATAGCCCAGCTGCTCCACCGCCCGCTGCGTGGCATACGCCTGCAGCATGCTGCCGTAGTTGTGCTGGAAATAGCACGTCGCAGCAGCGACTCGTTTGCTCCCCATGCGTTGTCCCCTTTCAAGAAAAAGGCAACGCACACGGGAGCCCCCGCAGGCGTTGCGACACGATCCGATGCTTATCCGTCCTGCCGATCGGGCGTCAGGCGATAATCGATCCGTGCCGCAAGGCTGCGTCAGGTGTGGTAGCGGACAGGCTCGAGCTCATAGCCCGCCTGCCGCCGCACGACCGTATCCGAGGGAATCTCTCCATCGATCACGCAACCAGCGCCGATGATGACATTATCGCCAATCTTCGCGCCCTTGAGCAGGACAACGTTACTGCCCAGCCAGCAGTTGCGGCCGATTCTTAGCCCCCCCCTTAGAGAAACCTTGGTTTTTGATGAGAGTTTTCCCGCCGAAACGGTGGTTATGGTCGTAGAGTTTCACATTCTCGCCCAAGATACAGTCATCTCCAATCTCGATCTCCCCCTGGCTCGTGAGGGAACAGTTGTTGTTGAAAAATACCCCATTGCCGATGCGCACATGCCCGCCGTCAATGACCAGCGAGAACCCTTTGCGCCACGTCACACCCCGGCCGAAATGCACCCGGGAGCCGTAGAGGATTTTGTAGCAACACCGCTGCACGATGGCCATGAGGTGCCAGTAAATTTTCAGTAAAAGCATAAAAAACCTCCCTGCATCCCGCCGCCACGCACGCACCAAGGCATGTGCGTGGCTATACATACAGAAAGAATTATAGCATAATGCCGCAGACGGAGCAAGGGAGGAAGAACGGCTGGATGCAACGGCAATCCCTGCGCACGCTGCAGGCCAACCGCCCAATAGGCCCGCGCCGTCCCCTTTACGGAACACTTTCCGTAAAAGACTTTTACGATATTCTTTTTTCATAAGAGCTCCTTACGGATCTTTTTTCGTAAGCCTTACGCTTTGACCGTTACGACATTCGCTATGGGAAACCTTACGATTCAGCTATCTCTTACGGCATCTACTATGAGAAGTCTTACGATTCGGTTCTCATGGGAGGCAGCACAGCTGACTGAGAGGGGCCGTCCCCCGCCCCTTGCCCAATCATCGTGGCCATCCCGATAACTACTTGCTATGATACTTTACCGTTTTCTCCTGTAAAAGCAGAAAATTGCAACAAAACTGATACAAGAAATCATTCGGATTCGAGCCACGACGATATACCTTTTGTGCTTGCCGTTGCAATTCATCTACATGGCTGCGGCAATACGCCAATTCCTTGCGTACCAACGAAGCATAACGTGGATCTTCATGCTGCAATTTGTGAAAATCAACCTTTTTCACTGTTTTTGGCATGACGGGGAACATAAAGTTTAACCGAATTGATGATATAGGCGTCTGGTCCTCATAAATCAAAAAGGTAGATGCATTGTGCTTTTTATAATGTGACACCGGGGCATAGTAGTCCATCTCCCCTATCCGCAGCAACGTACCACATATAAATTTTTTGTGCGAATCGTAATCTATGTTGGGGATTTTACTCTCCCATTGCTTGAGATAATCAATATAGCGCTTGTCCACATAAAAGAAACTGAGCATATTCCCTCCAAAAACATATTAGGCGAATGACATATGTCATCCGCCTAATATTATCGTCTGCCGTTTCGGTCGCAGGCACCGTTTATTATCGTCTGCCGTCTCGGTCGCAGGCACCGTTTATTATCGTCTGCCGTTTCGGTCGCAGACACCGTTTATTACCATCTAAAATTATGGTAACACTATCTAGTACATTTGTCAACCAAGCCTTGCTATTCTTGTTCAAAAAAATTCCATCTGGGAGAACTGTCACCATAAGAAACTGAAAGAATCCGTCCCCTGCCGTCTTCGCCATGTCATTGATGGGGCAAGGAATTAAAAACTCCGATCAGAGAAACTGCCGTGCCCCGGGCTGCCACAGATCTATCATCTGCTGGATGCCCTGCTCGAGGGCGGTGTCGGGCTGCCAGTGGAGGGCTTGGCGGGCGCGAGTGATGTCGAGGACGTTCGTGGGCACGTCGACGGGACGGCCGGGGCGGCGCTGTACCTGCAGGCGGCCGGGCAGCAGCCGATCGACGGTGTGCAGGACCTCGTTGATGGAGTGCCCCTCCCCCGAGCCGATGTTGAATACGCGCTCGGCGCCGCGATAGGTCAGCGCCAGCAGCGCCGCGCGGATGACGTCATCGACGTAGATGTAGTCACGCACGGCCTCGCCATCGCCCCACACCTCTACCGGCTGCCCCGTGAGGCAGCGAGCCAACACATTCGGGATGAGCCCTTGATTAGTGAAGGGCCGCTGATAGCGCCCGTAGGGATTGGCGATGCGCAGGACGATACTTGGCAGGTGGTACATGTATTGGTAGAAATAGAGGTAGTACTCAATGGTGAGTTTATGGATGCCATAGGTCGAGATGGGGTCGCCCGAGGCATCCTCGGGGATGGGTACGACCTGCGGGATGCCGTAGACCGTACCGCCCGAGGAGAAAAAGATGACCCGCCCCACCTGCTCGCGCACGCAGGCAGCCTGCAGGCGCAGGGTGGGCTTCACCACCGCATCGATGTCCTGCTCCGGCTGCACTTTGCCGGGGACAGAGGCGGCGATGAGATGATAGACCGCATCATAGCCATGCACGAGCCGGTCAAAGTCCTGCTCATACTGGAAATCGCCCACACGAAGCTGCACGTCCCCGCGCACCGAGGCGATGAAGGGCGTGGCCAGTGCGGTTTCGCGCACGTATAGGCCCACCTCATGCCCTGCCGCAAGCAGTTGCTCCGTGAGGTTCTTGCCGAGGAAGCCCGTACCGCCGAAGAGGAGGACTTTCATCGTCCCACCTCCCCTCGGTAGAGGGCGAGATACTGCGCGGCCATGCTCTGCAGGGAGAACGCGCGCTGGAGCAAATCCCGCGAAGCGCGTCCCTGCGCGGCCAGGCGCTCAGGGTGCGCCAGCAGCGCGCGGATAGCGACCACGGCCTCCTCCGTCGTCGTAAAGGAGGTGCCATTCGCCCCGTCCACGAGGTCGCGGTTGCCGATGCAGTCGCGCAGCAGCAGCGGCCGCCCGAGGTTCATCGCCTCGAGGACGGAGAGCGGCAGGCCCTCCCACAGCGCTGTGGAGAGATAGACATCCATCGCCTGCAGGCGCTCGCGCATGGCCTCCAGCGTGACCCAGCCCGGCAGCTCGATGTTCGCCGCCTCGGGCAGAGAGGCGCGCAGCTCACCGTCGCCGAGCCAGACAAAGTGCACGCGGTCGTCCCCGGCAAAGGCCTGGGCAATCTCCCAGAACTGCGCGGGGTTTTTCTGATAGGTCAGGCGCCCCACCGTGCCGATGACGAGGGGATAGCGGGGCTCCCGGTACACGGGCTCCTGCGGGCTGACCGCCATGCCGTTGTTGATGACATGCACGTTGCGGATGCCATGCGCCCCGAGCAGGTCAGCCTCCGACTGGCAACTGGCCACGAAATCGCCCGCAAAAGCATTGGCCATTTTTTCCAGCGCGACATAGGCCTGCTTTTTGCGCGGGCTGATGTCCTCCCGCGCAAAGGAAAGGCCGTTCGGCGTATAGAACACATGCCGCAGGCCCAGCAGACAGCAGACGACGCGCCCGATAAAGCCCGCCTTGCTGGAATGCAGCTGGATGATGTCCGCGTCGCGGTAACGCCGCAGGATACGGCAGAGGCTCACAAAGGCACGGAAATCCTCCGCCGGCACGAGCTCGCGCCCCGCATGGGGCCAGTAAACGAGCGTGACGTTCACCCCGAAGCAGGCGCGTACATCCTTTGGCGTGTTCGGCCGGTCACTGTAGACGAGGATATGCTCCTCGGCCGGCATGGCCTCCGTGAGGCTCTGGATAAAGGTCAGGATGCCGCCCGCAAGGCATTCGGTAACATGGACGATCCTCATGCCGCCACCTGCCCTTCACAAATGACAGCAGGACGGAGCCATGTCCTGTGGATAGATGGGGCACAGGCGTCAGTGCGCCGCCCCCCCCGTGGTGGACAAACGCACCGCCGCGCCCTGGCGGACGAGGCCCGCATAGGCCTGTGCCATCTGCGTCAGGGTGTAGCGCTGCTGAAGCAGGGCGCAGGAGGCCCGGCCCATGTCTGCCAGGTGGGCAGGCTGGGCGAGCCATTGCTGCAGGAAGGCCTGCGCCTCGGTGGCGGTGTGGTAGGTGGCGCCGTTCGTGCCGTCCACGAGGTCGACATTGCCCACGCAGTCGCTGAGCAGCAGGGGCAGGCCGAGGTTCATGGCCTCGAGCACGGCGTAGGGCAAGCCCTCCCAGGCAGCCGTCGAGAGATAGACGTCGAGGGTGCGGAGGCGTTGCTGCACCTCCTCCGGCCGTAGCCAGCCCGTGACGGTCACGTTCGGCAGGCCCTGCAGGACAGGGCGCAGCTCACCATCGCCGATCCAGACGAAGCGGATACGTGCGTCAGCGGCGCAGGCCTGCGCCAGGGCGCGGAACAGCTGCGGATTTTTCTGCACCGTCAGACGGCCCGAAGTGCCGACGACCAGGGGCGCCTGAAAGTTCCGATAGACCGGCAGCTTCGTGCGCGGCTTGACGCCGTTCGCGATGACCTGCACATTATTGATGCCATAGTGCGCCATGAGCGCCTTTTCCGATGGCGAGCAGGCGATATAGCTGCCCGTAAAGGCATTGGCCAGCCGCTCCAGCACGACGTAAAAACGCTTTTTCGCCGGGCTGATATCCTCGCGGGCAAAGGCGATGCCGTGCGGGATATAGTAGACGGGACGCAGGCCGAGGCAGCGGCAGGCCACGCGGCCGAGGAACCCCGCCTTGCTGGAATGCAGCAGATAGACGTCTGCACCCTCATACCGGCGCAGCAGGGCGATGAGCGCCCACAGGGCACGCCCGTCCTCCATCGGGCGGATGGCCCGCCCCGCATGCGGCCAGGGCACGAGCACCACATTTGTGCCGAAAAGCGCCGCCACATCCGGTGGCGTATTCGGGCGCGCATGGCAGATAATAACGTGCTGGTCGGCAGCGAGCGTGTGCGTGAGCCCCGTAAGGAACGTCAGCACGCCCCCCGCGAGGCACTCCGTAACATGAACAAACCTCATGCCGCCACACTTTCGTCAGCGGCAGGGGCATACGGCGCGGGGATGCAGGTGAGTCCAGCAGAGCTGTTACTCCGCCCCCCCGTAGTGGTCAATTCGCGATAAATCTCCATCATATTCCTCCATAGATGCGCCGCAGTAAAACGCTGTTCAAAGCTCTGGCGCGCGGCCGGGCGCAGGCGGCGCAGTTCCTCCCGGTCCAGCCGCGCCAACAGCTGGCCAAGCGTCAGCGCGCCCCGCGAGAATGTCCTATCCTGTGGCTGGCAGGTGGTCGGCGTGTCCTGCGGTTGGCGGGCGGTCGGCGTGTCCTGCGGTTGGCGGGTTGCCGGCGTATCCTGCGGTTGGCGGGCGGTCGGCGTATCGGCCGCAGGCGGCGTGTCGAAAGTAAAGAGATAGCCGTTCTCCCCGTCGTGGATGAGCTCGGGCAGGGCGCCACGCGTGCTCGCGAGGACGGGGCGCGCGTGCTGCAGGGCCTCCGCCGCCACGAGGCCGAACGCCTCCCAGCGCGAGGGCATGACCACGGCGTCGCAGGCTGCGTACCAGCTGGCTAATTTCTCGTGCTCCACCCAGCCGACGAAGGTGATGCGGCTGTCCTGCTTTGCCTGTGCCACAAGCTGCTGCAGCTGCTGGCTGCGCGCGCTCCCCTGCTCCACGACGCCCGCGCCCAGCACATAAAGACGCAAATCCTGGCGCGGGCAGGCCGTGAACTGCTCCAGCAGCAGGTCGAGCCCTTTTTGGGGGTCCCATCTGCCAATAAAGAGCAGCCGTATGACAGCAGCGGACGTATCCTGGCCCGGCGTGGCAGGAGCCTCCTGGCTCTCCGGCAGGCCGCTGTAGACGAGACGCAGCTGCGCCTCGGACAGGCCGCGCCGCAGGGCCGCCTCGTACTCATAGCGCGAGACGCAGATGATGCGATCCGTGTGCCGTGCGAGCCAGCGCTCCACCCAGGCATAGACCTCCTGTTTCCAGGCGGCCGTGTCGCGCAGGAACGCCCAGCCGTGGGCATTGTAGAGGACGCGGGGACGCGGCACGGTCCCCATGAGCGCCACGCGGCCGAACGCCCCCGCCCAGCTGCTGTGGCAGTAGACGATATCCGGCTGCCAGTCCCGCACCGCCCGGCGGACGGCACGCACGGCCACCGGCAGGCAACGCAGGCCGCGCTCATAGGCATAGAACCGCACATGGTCCGCGGGCAGCTCCCACGCCTGGTCCGAGTGCGCCCGCGCGAGGAGCAGGTAGTTCCCCGCCTCTCCCGCCGGTGCCTGAAAGAGAATATGCAGATAGGTGGCCACGCCCCCCTTGACATACTCCCCGATGTGCAGAACTTTGAGCATTTCAGACTCCCCCATCATACCCGATAAAATACAGAACCATCATAATGGTATCACATCCGCCCAACCGGCACAAGGCATGCCAAAAAGGCACGAACCAATATCGTGCCACCATCGCGCCCCTCTCCGGCTGCGGCAGGGAATCATCGTGTATTCAGCGTGACCCTCTTCGTGACAGGCGTACGCGGCAAGGTGCAGCTGGACACCCTCTGCGGAGGGAGGCAAGGGACGACCCCTTTCGGCCCTGTGGGCAAGGGAAATGCCCACTGGGCATTTCACGCCCCGGAGGGGAAGTCTTTAGGGGGCCGCGTGGGCAAGCGACGACCCCTTTCGGCCCTGCGGGCCACCTCCCCCGTAGGGGGAGGCTAATAGTCTGGACGTTCTGCAGGGGCTCGACATTATTTTGCTACTAGGTATCGACACTACTTTGGCTCCCCCTCCGGGGGAGCTGGCGCCGTTAGGCGACTGAAGGGGTCGCCCCCCCGTTACCTCGCGCCCTTTCAGCTATTGATCCTGCCCTTCACCGTAGCATCCTCTACTGCATGCTCTATCAGCTGGCACACACTCGTAAAATTTTGGTTGACATCTTTGTTGAGCAGCCGCAGGACACGATAGCCGCACGTTTCCAGATAATGCGTGCGCCTCTCATCATGCATCAAGGTGTCCGCTTCATAATGTTGGGCACCATCAAGTTCGATAATCAGTTTAGCCTGAGGACAAAGAAAATCTGCAATATACTCACCTACTGCCCTTTGGCGATAGAACCTGGGACGATAATGGCTAAGAAAATCATACCACAAATGGCGCTCTTCAGCAGTCATGTTGTGCCGTAATGATTTTGCATGTTGCCGTGCCTGGGAGGTATAGGAACGATGATGCGTTGCTGGCATAGAGGCTACTCCTTTACTATATGGTAAAACTGGGGGGACGCGTGGGGGACGACCCCTTTCGTCACGCAAGCGTGACACCTCCCCCGTAGGGGGAGGCAGACGGCTCTGCTGCGATTGGCACGGAAGCATGATGCTGTGGTTTGGCAGAGGGAGAGGCAGACGGCTCTGCTGCGGGCGGCACGAGAAACATGATGCTGGAGTTCAGCTGGGTCTATGCCCTCCCTCATGCCCACCCCTATGCATCCGGGCACAGAAAAACCGCCGCCGATGTGGCGACGGTCGTGCTCCTGTCGATCAGTTGCCGATATTTACAGCATCATCCGGATAGCCTGGCGCATGCTGTCGGGGACGGACAGCATGTCCATGGCTTCCTTGGCCGTGACCTTCATGGAAGCCATGAGTGCCCTGACAGCATTGGCAGTGCCCTTGGTCTCACCTTTTGCCTCCCACCTGGCTTCGCCGTCTGCCAAAGCTTTCTCTATAGCTGCACGTTTTTCCTCTTCAAACTCGCGTCCCATTCTCGTCATGCGAATCCTCTCCTTCATACGCATATAGGTCTGTTCATCAATTATCTTTTCACAGAACACGATGATGCCCGGCAAGATGAAATTCAGCGTCTCCTCGTCGGTAATCAAATCCGATAGGTCATAAGCCCTGCGCACAGCTGCCTGCTGGTCCTCTTTGGCCTTATAAGTCAGCGGGGCAATCATGAACTGCATGCAGTCCGTATCGTCAAGCGGCTGCCCCTGCTGCAGCTTTGCCAACAGACGCTGATAAATCGCATCGCCAGACAGGTCGCTGAGGAAAGCCGTGTCCAGCCTGAGGCTGAGTGCCCCCATGTCCAGCCGATCCCTGGTCGTGCCACGTGCTACGTCTGCGGTATAGATGACCACCATCCGCAACGTAGGATAGTTGCCATGCTGCTCATAGTGCCTGGCCATGATGCCCGTCAGGTAACTGGCATATTTCAGCTTATCCTTCTCGTCGTAGTCACTTTCATAGTCCACGATGGCATAGCTGCCGTCCGCCAGCTGGAAAAGGTTGTCGATACGCAGTTCCACCGCCTTGATGGTAGGCAGGTTCGTCGGCTCGACCCCCACGATTTTCGGCAAATCCAGGCCATAGGCCTGAAACGACTTATTCAGCATCCTTTCGCCCATGAACTTGGAGAAAATGTCCTTGTTCTGATACGCTATCTCCACATCGCTGCCAGCCATTTGGCGCACGCCCCTTTCTTTGATTATACCACGAAATTCGTATCTGGTACATTCGTCCATTGCTGTATACTACGATAGCACAGATGGTTGTATATTGCAATAGGACAAAAATATAGTACAGGGCGTTACATCATCACACGTGTAACACCCTGTACCATGACAATTATGTTATGCTCTGCTCAGTTGGTTTCGCGCTTGTACAGCACGAGGCTGTAGCCGAAGGCGATGAGGCAGCCGATAGCCATGCCTACGGCGGCGATGAGTTTTTTCTTGGGAGCGGCGGGCTTGTCCTCATGCGGCAGGTCGGCGGGGTCGACGATCTGGATGTCCATGCTCTCCATGGCCTGCTTGATGCGGGCCGCCTCGCTCTGCTGGACGAGATTGGTGTAGACGCCCTGTTTCATCGTGGCCTCATTCTGTAGGTTGGCATAGTCCATAGCGTCCTGCGGGAAGTCGCCGAGTTCTTTTTCTTTCTCCTCTTTGTGCTTCTCCAGGGCGGCGCGGCTGGCCTTGGCCGTCTCGATGCCGACCTCACCCTCAACCTGCTGCTCAACAAGCTTCGCATGCATCGGGTTCATCGTCGCGGTGTGGGAACCGACGATGGCGTCGACTTCCTGTTTCAGGCTCTGCTGGAGTTTCTCCAGCTCACGCTCGGCCGCGATGACGGACGGATGGTTGTCGGTGTATTTCTGGCGCAGACCGACGAGCTCAACTTGCTTGCCCACGATGCTGGAACGCAGCTTCTGCACATTCTCGTTGTCGTTGATCTGGTAGGCGTCGCTGCGGCTCTCCTGATCACCGATCTGAGCCTGGACGGCGGCGAGCTGGGCCTGGGCGGCCTGCTGCTGCACGTCCATGTTGCCGATGGCCTTGTCCCAGGCCTCAGTCTGCGAGACGATGGCCTTTGCCTGGTCGGTCGGGCTGTAGACCTTGTGCTCCTTCTGGAACTCGGCGAATTTCGTGCGGGCTTCCTCTGCCTCCTCACGCGCTGCGTCAATGCGCTCGTTGAGGAATTTCAGCAACAGACTCTGCGTCTCGTTATTCATGCTCGTCTGAAGCGTGAGGAAGTTGTCCACGACGGACTGGGAGATGTACTGAGCCTCCTCCGGTGTGTAACCCTTGGCCTTAACCGTGATGAGGTTGGTCTTTTTCGTGTTCTCGATGGTGAGGAATTTCTTGGCAAAGTCTTCTGCTTTCGGTTTTTCCAGTTCACCTTTGTCATTCTCTTTCCACCAGGACATATCGTCGATGATGGGGTCGAGGACGTAGCGGCTCTTCATGAGCTCGATGTAGTTCATCGTCTGGTCGGAGGCACCGCCGCTCAGGGCAGCCAGGGCCGATGCGGCCCCCATCGCCGACTGTGAGCCGCGTACCTGCACGAGAGTCGTGGACTCGTACTGTTTTGGCAGAAGGAAGGCGACGATAATGGCCAGGATGGTACAACCGGCGATGATGCCGCCCGTGACCTTTTTGCGGTCCCAGGCAATGGCCAGGAGGCGGCGGAGGTCGATGCTCTCTTCTTCTGTGGTTGTTTGCATATATATCTCCTTTAGATCAAAGTGCGTGGTGTGCGGTAACGGGACACCCTCAGTCGCTTCGCGACAGCTCCCTCAGAGAGGGAGCCAAGAAGGGCCGGTACATGGTATGCGGTAACAGACACCCTCAGTCGCTTCGCGACAGCTCCCTCAGAGAGGGAGCCAAGAGGGGGCCAGCTGCTCCCTTTCTGTGGGAGCCAAGAGGGACGTGAATTAGTCCGTGAGGCCTTTATAGAGCGCCCAGGCGTTGAACCATGGCAGGATATCGCGCTGCCACTTGATGCCGTTCGACTTCGGCACGTAGATCATGTCTCCCTCCTCGACCACGACATTCTGCGTGAGGTCGTGGCGCTTCGCGTAGGATTTCATGTTGAGCTTGCGCCAGTACATGATGCCGTCCCTGACACGCATGATCTGTACCTGCGTGCTGCGGCCGTCAACGGTCCAGCCGCCCGCACCGGCGAGGGCGGCGTAGGCGTTCATATTATCGATGCCGAGGTTGACAATGCCCGGGGTCTTGACCTCGCCCATGACGTAGACCTTCCGCGGGCCGTAGTTCGTGATCTGCAGGCTCATGTCCGGGATCTTGATGTACTGGCCGAGGGAGCTCATGATGATTTCCTTCGCCTCGTCGAGGGTCTTGCCCTCCATCTTCACGCTGCCGACATAGGGGAGCTGCACGTAGCCGTCGATGCCAACGGTGAAGCCATTCAGCCCGATGCCATCGGGGAAGCCGACGACGAGCACGCTGACGGCATCGCCCTTGAAGAGACGGTAATCCGGGGCCGTGGCCTCGCGGCGCAGCGTAGCGGTCTTGAATACGCTCGCGTCCTCGACGTAGCTGTCTGCCGAGTACTCCGTCTTCGCGCTCTTGTCCGCCTTGACCTCGACGACCGACTTCTGCTGTGCCGGCTGTGCCTGCTGGCTGACGGCACGGCGGTGGCTGCGGCCGCCCGGCTGGGATGCCTGCTCCACCGGCATGTTCTGCGCGGCCTCGTAGGCGGCATCCGTGGAGGCGGCCTGGACCGGGGTCGCAGCGGTCAGGGCCAGGGCTGCGGCCAGGGCCAGCGGCATATATTTCGTACGCATACAATCTCCCTCTCTTTTATGCCTAATTAGATAACTTTAACTATACTAAAGATAAAGGGATTCGTCAAGATAGGCGGACGTCCTCTGGCCCCTGCGAGAGAAACACCTTTCGGCCCTACGGGCCACCTTCCTCAGAGAGGAAGGCAAGGAAAAATGAGGAAATTCATCAAGACAGAAGGGGCACATGAAAAAGCCCCGACCGTAAGGCCGAGGCTGGGTAAATGCGATGTCTCAGAACTTCACCGTGAGGCCGGCGCCGACGCCATGCTCGCGATGGTGAATGCCGTCCAGTTTCGTGTTGTGATAGTTGACATTGAGGTCAACCCCGAAGAGCAGGTTCTTGTTGAGGCCGACCTGCGTCTCGTTGAAGTCCTTGCCTGCGATGTAGGAGGCATAGGCGTCGAAGCCGAAGACGCGCGGCGTGCTGAGGGCGACGCCGCCGAAGGCGTTGTCCTTGTCGCCGAGCATCTTCCAGCGGTAGCCACCGATGAGCTTCGCCTCGGAGCCCACGATGTCGTACTGCAGGTAGGCGTCCTGCGTGTCCTTGCCGTATTCGTCGCGGTCCGCGTGCTGGTAGCCGAGGGTCGCCTTCGGCGTGATCTTGTGCTCGATGTACTGCTCCTTCGAGCCCGCGCCGATGGCGGTCTCACTGCCCGTCATCTGGTTGATCGGGGCAGCCATGACGGATGTCGTGCCGAGCATCATGAGGGCTGCGGCAATGGCCAGTGTTTTTTTCATGTGTAATTACCTCCAGTTTGTTTTCCCTATCTCTATCGGGCATTATTTTAGCGTAAATGAGAGGCTGCGTCAAGAAAGGACGAAAGTACGAGGCAAAGCGGGGACAGACACCCCCAGTCAGCTGCGCTGACAGCCCCCTCAGGGAGGGGGCCAAGGGGAATATGCGGGGGCGGGCAAAGGAAAGCAACGAAAAACAGCCACCAAGGCAAAAGCCGGTGGCTGTTAACAGACTAATTGGTGCGCTCGGGGAGAGTCGAACTCCCGCCTTCGGCTCCGGAGGCCAACGTCCTATCCACTGGACTACGAGCGCACATTGCTCCTAGCAACAGAGGATAGTATAGCATAAAGAGCAAGCAGAGTCAAGGAACATGAAAACATGAGAGCTCAAGGCTGACGGCGGGGACAGGGGGCCTTTTGCTCCGCTCCACAAACGTCCCTCCGCTGATAGCCCAACATCATCGAACTTTTGTCCGGCTAAAGCGCGGACGAGTATTCATCGCGGTGTTGACCAACAGATTCTGGAGGGCCGCCGGCTGCGCCGGTTGAAGTGTTCCGCTACGCAAAAGGCCCCCTGTCCCCGCCTACACAACAACTCTCAACTCTCAACTCTTCACTCTCAACTCTTCGCTCCTTCAAAAGCAGCTCTCTGCTTCACATTCCCACATCGACTCCAGCCGACGGCTTCGGGGTGAAGGAGCTGTAGGCGCTGGCGGCGTGGGCGGTCTTGGCGGTGATCTGAGCGTTGAGCTTCTGGAAGCCGCTCTGGCCGAATTGCGTCCGGTTGCCGAACTGGGAGGATTGCGTGACCTCGTTGATCTTCTTCATGCCGGAGGCGACACTCTTGCCGCCGTCGTCGTAGATCTGCTTATTCTCCTGCTGGAAGGCGCTCGTGCCGAACTTCGTCTCGTTGCCGAAGTTCGAGACCTCGTAGTAGGATTTCGCCTTGGCCATGATCGTGCGCGTGTCGTGCATGCCGCTGGTGATCGTGCGGGTATTGGACTGCTGGAATTCACTGGTGCCGATCTTCGTCTCGTCACCGAAGGGCGAGACCTTGTAGTAGGAGGCGGCCTTTTGCGAGATGGCCGTGGCCTTCTGCTCGCCGGTGCGGCTGACGTCGGCGTTCATCTGGGGGAAAGATTTTGTAGCAATACTGGAGATAGACATATTGGTTTCCTCGCTTTCTTCCTTGCAGCGGTGTTTTATTACACTAGTCCTTGTAAAACACAAAGAAATATAAATCTACTCACTAATATTATAATCGTTTTTTATAGCAGAAACAATGTTACCAAAATTAAAATCACTTGCCCATGTAGGGCTCGAGGAAGTCGTGCAGGGTCTGGAAGTAGCGTGCCTCGTCCTTTTGGCTGGCGACGGCGTGGAGGGCGCCGTCGATGAGGAGGATCTGCTTCGGCGCGGTGGCGTGGTCGTAGAGGATCTGCGCCATTTCCGGCGGCACGAGGGTGTCGGCGGTGCCGTGGATGAAGAGGATGGGGAGCTTTTCCTGCGCGACGGCGTCATAGGGGCTGGCGTCCTTCAGACTGAAGCCCGCGAGGTCTTCGCAGCGCATATTCATGATGTCGAGGAGCGGGAAGGATGGCAGGCCAAAGGAGCTCTCGAGCTGCCAGGCGATGAGGTCGTAGGCGCTGGTGTAGCCGCTGTCCTCCACCACCGCCACGACCTCCGGGGGGAGCGCGCCGCCGATGGGGTGCGAGGTGGCAGCACCGCCCGCCTTCGTCCCGGCCTGAGCGGCCTTGGCCTCGTCCGCAGCCCGGGTTGCGTCCGAGCCCGCCGCGGAGAGCATGACGGTCGCGGCACCCATGGAGACGCCGTGGAGCACGATTTTCGCCTGCGGGTCCTGCTCGACGATTTTCTCCGCCCAGAGATGGATGTCGCGGCTCTCGTCGTGGCCGAGGGTGACGAAGCCGCCGTCGCTCATGCCCGCGCCACGCAGGTCGGGCGTCACGACGTGATAGCCCATGTGCAGATAGTGGCTCGCGAGATACCAGGAATTCGCCTGCGTGCAGCCGTAGCCGTGCACGACGATGGCCCAGCGGTGGCTCCAGCCGCGCGGGGAGAAGTGCGTGCCCGCGAGGTTCGTGCCGTCCGCGGCCTCGAGGTGCCAATCCTCCGCCGGGAAGTCCGGCTTCGTATAGCCCGTGAGGCTTGGCGGCATGATGAGCGCGTAGGCGCGCGGCGGTGCCTGATGGTTGTCCGCCGTGCCGCGCTGCAGGCCGAATTGCACGACGTAGCCGCCAAGGAAATAGCCCGTACCGAACAGGAACAGCGACGCCATCAGGATGGCTGTGACGAGAAAGGTAAGCAAAATTTTCTTCATATTATATTCCCAAAACTATGACACTCCAGTTGGATACGTGTATAATGTAAGTAGTAAAGAAAGGAGTGTTGACCTATGATGAACGCAGCACCGGAGTATCCGCCGCGCGTGGAGATCATCGACGGCAAGACCATGCTGATGTCGCCGCGGCCGCTGATCAGCCACAATATTGTGGCAAGTAATATCTACCGCATTTTTGCCAACTATTTGGATGGAAAGCCATGCATGCCTTTTGACGATGGCGTCGATGTCCATCTGGATGACAAGAACTGGTTCGTCCCCGATGCCATGATCGTCTGCAACCATGATATCATCAAGGAGGACGGTATCTACGGCACGCCGGATCTCGTCGTGGAGGTGCTGTCCCCGTCTACGATGAAGAATGATCGTGGCCCCAAGCTGCGCGCCTACGCGCGAGCCGGCGTGAAGGAGTATTGGCTGGTCACGCCCCTCTCCCGCACCATCGAGGTGTATCTGCAGCAGGATGGCGAGCTGGTCCTGGATGAGGTCTATGCCGAGCATTCCGCGTGGGAGCTGGAGCATATGGATCCGGAGGACCGCGCCGCGGTCAAGATGCAGTTCAAGGTGTCCCTCTATGATGATTTGTACGTCACCGTCGCCGATGTCTTCCAGCGGCTGTGAGCCTTATTTACCTTGCTCGATTTGGGCGATTTCGTCCTGTGAGGCCTGTTGCAGGCTGGCGTCGCGGAAGGCCCGATTGTGCGGCAGGTCCATGGTGAAGCGGTCGTAGCGGCCGAGGCGCACGGTGCCCTCCGTCATCGCGAGGTCGAAGACGTGGCCGCCCTGCGTGCGGTCCGCTGAGAGGAAGTGCAGGTGCCAGCCCGGCGTGTTGACGCCCGAGAGGTAGCTGGGAAAGTAGAAGCAGACGAGCGTGCCCTCGATATGCTCGAAGGTAAAGCGGCGCTCGTCCGTCTCCAGGACTTTCGCGAAGGGCTTGTAGGGTTCCTGCTGCGGCAGCTCCGTGCGCGCGTCGACGCGGCGGAAGCGGCCGTCGATGCGGCCGACATACATATAGTTCAGGCCGAGGAGCTCGACGCGTGCGTCGAGTTCTTTTTTCAGTGCCTCGATGGAGGATACGGCGCCGAGGTGGATCTCCGCCGCATCCTCGCCGAGCCAGGCGACGCTGGCAAAGGGCGTCTGCTCCTCCGGCTTTGCCTCCACCGCGCGCCCGTTGCCCAGTACGCGGTAGCATCGCCCGTCCACGACGATGAGCTCCCCCGCCACCGCCGCGAAGGTCCCGAGGCCGATGTCCCCGTGCCGCTGCAGCGTGCGCATGTCTGCACTGCCGTAGAAGTTCCCCAGCACCAGCGCCTGCAGCGTCGAGACCTGATAGATGGCGTCGCGTTCCTGATTATTCCCCATGATAGCTAAACCTCCATACAAATTCATTTTTCCATATTATAGCATACCATGACAACTCTTTCCGTTAACGCAGTTAGCTTTATGTATCCTATTGACAGATACATTTGTATATAATATATTTAAGAAAACACTGATTATAAAGAAACTTCCACCATTACCATAACGAAAGAAGGGAATCGGCATGCTATCCATCAAAGTTGTTCGAGTCACGCCTTTAACTGATATGAACTTAGACGTACTGTTCGAGAATGGCATCACAAAGCGCTTCTCGGTAGAGCCTCTGATTAAGGATTATCCGGAATTTGCCCTTCTGCGCGACCCCGCCCTCTTCCAACAAGTGCGTGTCGAGCCCGGCGGATACGGGATTTCCTGGAATGAGGAGCTGGATTGCTCCGAGGGGGAGCTGTGGGAGAACGGGGTCGAAATTTCCTCCAGCAGCCATCAAGTCTCTGCATAAAAACAAAAACGAGGCATTCGGTTCTATGACCTAGTGCCTCGTTTTTTATCTGCGAAATTTCGATTTAAACAACAGGGTAATAAAAAAGATCGTGGCCGCGACGATGACGATGGTGGCACCGGCGGCCATGTTGTCGTAGTAGGCGATGAGGAGGCCTGTTAGCCCAGAGATGAGCGCGATGGCGACGGATGCGAGATGGTAGCTCTTGACGTCATGAGCGACGTTGCGCGCGGCGGCGGCTGGCAGGACGAGCAGGGCGTTGATGATGAGGATGCCGACCCATTGGATGCTGATGGCGACGACGACCGCGAGCGTGGCGGCGAAGAGGCTCTCCGTGAGCTGCGCGGGGATGCCGCGGCTGCGGGCAAAGGATGTATTGATGCTGATGAGCAGCAGGCGATTGAATAGGAAGGCCCAGGCGGCCGTGACGAGGATGGCGACGAGCAGGAGCGCGCCGAGGTCAGCGGGCGTGATGCTGAGGATATCGCCGATGAGGAAGGATGAGAACTTGTTGAATCCCCCGCCGTGGCTCATGATCATGAGGCCGAGGGCGATGGCCGTCGAGGAGAAGACGCCGATGATCGTGTCAGCCGAGGCGCTGCTCTTGCTCTTGATCCAGGTGACGAAGATCGCGAAGAGAATGGAGAAGACGATGAGCGACAGGAGCGGCGAGACGGAGCCCAGGAGCACGCCGAGCGCGATGCCCGTGAAGGCGCCGTGGCCGAGGGAGTCGGAGAAGAAGGCCATGCGGTTCGAGACGACCATGGTCGAGAGCAGGCCGAAGAGCGGCGTCACGAGGAGGATGGCGAGAAAGGCGTTCTTCATGAAGAGGTGCCCCGCCCATTCAAAGGGCAGCAGCGTGTCCATGAGGCCGTAGATGGCGGTCAAAATTTCCATATAAAAAGGGATCTCCTTTCACCACGAAGCATGAAGCAAAAGCATAACACACAGCCTATCCGCATGGGGCAGGCTTTTGGCGGAGATTGGGGTGGCGCACAGCATGGCTGCCCTCCCCTGCTCCGTTGCCGCTCAGTCGCGGCTGTCGAGGACCTGGCCCGCGGGAATCTGCGCGGCGGCCTCACTGGTGCTCTCGCCCGCGAGCATGCCGAAGATCTGCCGCGTGCGCGGGTCGGTGAAGACCTCCTGCGGCGTGCCGTTGCAGATGACGCCCTTATTGAGGAGCACGACCTGGTCGGCGTGCTTCGCGACCATGTTGAGGTCGTGGGAGATGAGCAGGATGGCCATATCTTCCTTGGCGCGCAGGTCGGCGACAATCTCGTAGAAGAGCTCGAGGCCGTTCTGGTCGACGCCGGAGACAGGCTCGTCGAGGAGCAGCAGATCGGGCATCGGGTCGAGGGCGAGCGCGAGCAGGACGCGCTGGAGTTCGCCGCCCGAGAGGGCGCCGAGGCGACGGCTGAGCAGGCTCTCCGCATGGACGCGCGCGAGGCTCGCGAGGATGCGCGGGCGCAGCTTTTTCGCGGAGCAGAGCCAGACGGGGCGGCGCGTGAGGCTGGCCATGAAGAGGTCCTCCACGGAGATGGGCGCGCTGACGTCGAAGCGCAGGTATTGCGGCACGTAGCCGATGGTCGGATGGCCGGTGTGGCGGCCTTTGGCGTCGACGTAGTGGAGGTTGCCCGTGTGCGGGACTTCGCCGAGGATGGCGCGCATGAGGGTGCTCTTGCCGGCGCCGTTTGGGCCGATGAGGGCCGTGAGCTGGCCGCAGTGCATGTGGAGGTTGACATGCTCGAAGATGGTGAGGCGGCCGGCGCGGACGCCGAAGTCTTCGATTTTCGTGCAGCAGAGCTTGCTGCAGTCGCCGCAGGAAGCGGCGCTATGGTGCAGGATAGTTTTAAACATAAGATGCTTTGAGTCCTTTCGAGGTCGAGGCCAGCGACCGGTGATGAAATGGCTAGGTTCGAGGCTGGCGACCGGTGGTAACTGGCACTGGCAACGTTCCGCTGAGAAAATTTGCTGCAGGAAAAATTTTCCCGAGAATTAATCCTTAAAAAAGACTTAAACGCGCTTCGCTTGAACGAAAGTCATTTTTAGAGGGTTCTGGTAGGGAAAATTTTTTCTGCTTTACGCAAATTTCCAACGCTTCACTTTCGCCAGTGCCAGCCACCGCCTCGACTTGAGTCCGAATGCGCCATTTCCTCACCTACGCTTGCGCCTGATACAGCCATTGCGTTATGTCAGCTTGCAAAATTGTGGCAGCTGACGTATAATATGCATAGATGAAGGCACCGCCTAGCGGCCGCCCTCACAGAGTTATCTTACAAAAAGAACAGCCTGCAAGTGTGGTTAGCTAGAGGCGGTTCGTCACTTTCTGGTTTCTATGAGAATCAACCAGATTAGCAGGAGTGCTAAAATGAGCTGTTCCATAGGCCTGACCCCCATTCCGAGGGCATTGTGTTCGAGCGTTAGCGCGCTCTGACCGCCAAACGGCACCTATGCGTTCATTATAGCATGACTGTCAATCAGCCGGCAAGGTTACGCCTTGCCGGTCTTTTTGTATATACAGGTGTGAATATTTTTTCTATAATGTAACAGATAGACGTTGACAAATCGCTTTATTACGGCTATAATGTAAACCATATTAAACATGTATGATTTATTAAAATCATGATATTCCATGTAGAAAGAAGGATTTTTATGGCGGATAGCAAACAGACGGTGGATGAGCAGGCACAGGCAGCGATCCGGCGGCATCGGCAGGAGGGGAAGCAGCGACAGTTCGCGCTGTGGATTGGCGCACTGATTTTGGGCGGCATCCTGGGGACCTTAGGGATACAGCCTTTAAATGAGCTTTTTAATTTCGTGGCGACGGTGTTTACGCGGCTGTTCCAGTTCGTGGCTGTGCCGACGATCGCGCTGGCGGTGATTACGACGCTGTCGGCGCTGGGAGCGCAGGAGAATACGGGGCGCATCTTCGGCCATGCGGTGACGTACACGCTGCTGACAACGGTCTCGGCGGCGGCCATCGGGCTGGCGCTGTACCTCTGGATTGCTCCGGGCAACCTGCCCGCGGATGTCGTGGGTGCGGGCGTGAGCGATGTGCCGGTACAGAAGCTTGGCTCGCTGTCGTATTACGATCATTTCCTCTCGGTCATCCCGAATAACTTCGTGCAGCCTTTCGCGACGGGCAACGTGCTGTCCGTGATGCTCGTGTCGGCGGCCGTGGGCCTCGCACTGGCCTTCATGCCGAAGACGGAGAACCGGCAGGCGCTGGTGCGCGTGCTGTATGGGGCGCAGGAGCTGCTGTTTACCCTGATCCGTGCCCTCCTCTTCATCCTGCCGGTGGGCATCCTCGCCTTCGCGGGGCAGCTGACGGCGCAGATCGCGGCGGGCGTCATCGTGGGTGCTCTCGGTCAGTATGTGGCCGTGGTGCTTGGCGGCAACGTGATCCAGTTCTTCGTGGTGCTGCCGCTGTTCCTGCTGGTGCGCGGGCTGAATCCTGTGCATGTGTTCCGCAAGATGTCCCCTGCCCTCGCCGTGGCGCTCTTCACGAAGAGCTCGGCGGGCACGCTGCCGGTGACGCTGGCCTCGGCGGAGAACAACCTGCAGGTCGATCGCCGCGTGTCGCGCTTCGTGCTGCCGATCTGCACGACGATCAACATGAATGGCTGCGCGGCGTTCATCCTCGTGACGTCCCTGTTCGTGATGCAGAATGCGGGCTTTGATCTGAGTTTCGGCACGATGCTGGCATGGCTATGCATCGCAGTGCTGGCGGCCGTCGGCAATGCGGGCGTGCCCATGGGGTGCTATTTCCTCACGCTGTCGCTGATGAGCTCCATCGGCGCGCCGATCGGCCTCATGGGCATCATCCTCCCCATCTACGCCATCATCGATATGGTAGAGACGGCGGAAAATGTGTGGTCGGATTCCTGCGTCTGCGCGATGACGGATCACGACCTGCAGGGTAAGCTCGGCCCTGCGCAGAAGGCGCAGGACGGCGATCCGCTGTTCGAGTAAGGCTAAAAAACGAATACAGAAAAGCGGCCGCGAAGGCAGAAATTTCGCGGCCGCTTTTTGGCGTGTAACAAAAGAATTCAGGATAGTCCCCTCCCCTTTCATTCGCCCCAGGAGTCGTCTCCCAGCGTGTCCGGCTTTTTCCCGGCGAAGTGCTTGATGATGAACTGTTGGAAGCGCAGCGCGGCGGGGCTCAGGGGGCGGTTCGCATTCCAGGCGATGCCAACGGCGCGGCGGCAGGTCGGGAAGGAGATGGGGATGTAGACGATGCCGAGGTGGTCGGTGCTGGGGATGTGCGGCAGCAGGCTCACGCCGAGGCGCGCGGCCACGAGGCTCGCAAGCGTATTGACGTCGTCGCCCTCGAACACGACCTCCGGATGACTCGACGCCAGCTCGAAGGACTGGTCCACGACCATGCGCAGGCTGTAGGAGGGCTTCATCGTGATGAGCGGCTCCGACTCCAGCTCGCTGAGCTCGATGCTCGCGCGCACGGCCAGCGGATGATCCTTCGGCACGACGGCGAAGAGTTCCTCCGACCAGAGGTAGTTCCAGGCGAGGTTGTCGGACATGACCATATTCGAGCAGAGGCAGAGGTCCGTCTTTCCCTCCGCGACCTGCTGGGCGAGGTAGGCAGAGTTGTTCTGGTTCAGCTTGATGCGAATCTGCGGGTAGCGCGCGTGGAATTCGCTGAGGAGCATCGGCAGGATGTAGCCGCCGAAGGAATGCAGGAACGAGAGGTTCACGACGCCGCTGTTCCCCTCCGTCGTCGCCGCGATCTCCTGCCGCGCCGTCGCGAGCTCCCTGAGCACCCGGTCGACATGAAAGAGGAAGTGCTCCCCTGCCGAGGTCAGCGTCGCGCCCTGTCCCGTGCGGTGCAGCAGCTGCGTGCCGAGCTCATCCTCCAGCTTCGCGATGGAGCGGCTCAGCGCCGACTGCGAGACGGAGCAGGCCTGCGCCGCTTTCGTGAACTGATGGATGTTGGCGAGCGACTGAAAGTATTTGAGCTGTGATAATTCCATAACGATCTCCTTTCATGCATAGTATACATGTTGTCATGGCAAAAATCCGCATCTTTCTTTTGCTTTTTATGCATAACGCTCATGTATAAGATGTATGTTTAACACCAGGATAGCGCAGTATAGTTTGTTTTTTCAAGGCCTTTCTGCTATTGTCTGAATTTCGTGTTTTTAATCGATATGTATTTTATGCATAGTTAATATGGATATCATGTATTCGACAAGCGCATAGGATCGGCTTACAATGGGAATCACCATCAGGGAAGCCCCTGATGGCGCGGCCATCACGCCATGCGCGGTGATGACCGGCCGCAGACCGAATTCATTTCGTTCATCGTTTCTATGTTTACACGGTGTTAGCAGGAGGTTATTATGCTTCATTCTCATTCTTCTCATGAGGAGGATCTAGCCCAGCTTTGTATTCAGGCTGGCGTATCCCCCGATGACGCGGCGGCATTGCGCTGCGAGCTCAATCCCATCTCCTGCAGAAGAAAGGAGTCTTCCATCATGTCGCAAAATGTCCACGCGCAGGCGGCCGCACCGGCTGCACAGGACGCGCAATCGCTCTGGTCGCGGGATTATCTCTTCGATATCGGCGTGAATTTTCTCGTCTACTGCGTGCATTTCCTGCTGATGCTGTGGTCCACGGCCTATGCCATCAGGATGTGGAATGCCTCCATCGGCATGGCGGGCCTCGCCTCCGGTATCTTCATCGTCGGCGCGCTCTGCGCCCGCATCCCGGCCGGCCGCTTCATTGATTTCATCGGCCGCCGTCGCACCTTCCTCATCGGCACAGCGGTCTTCGCGCTGATGATACCTGGGTACAAGCTGGCACCAGGGCTCGCCACGTTCCTCGTCGTGCGCTTCATCCACGGCATGTCTTTCGGTACGACCTCCACGGCGGCCAGCACGATCGTCGCGGCCCTCGTCCCGCTGAAGCGCATGGGCACGGGTATCGGCTACTTCACCCTAGGCGTCACGGTCGCTTCGGCCGTTGGCCCGTTCCTCGCCATGAGCCTCACGGCGAGCCAGAGCTTCGACCTCGCGCTCATGATCTGCGGCGCTGCGACGCTCACAATCTTCCTGCTTTCGTTCTTCATCCGCACGCCGGAGCGCACGATCCTGCCGCAGGAGCGCAAGGACCTCAAGCATATCTCTTTTGACCGTTTCTTCAGCTGGAAAGCCCTCGGCATCTCTACGATCGCGCTCATGGGCGGCGTCTGCTACTCCACGGTGCTGAGCTTCCTCGGTGCCTATACGAACGCCATCGGCGTCACGGGCCTCGGCGCGACCTGCTTCTTCCTCTTCTTCGCCGCGACCTCGTTCCTCAGCCGCCCGCTCACGGGCTACCTGCTCGACCACTTTGGCGGCAACGTCGTCATCTATCCGTCGCTTCTCTGCATGGCCGCCGCGATGGCCTGCATCGCCAGCGCCGCCGCCACGGGCGACCTCGGTATGATCACGGGTGCCCTGCTCCTCGGCTTCGGCTACGGCACGATCACGGCCAGCTGCCACGCCCTCGCCGTGCACTGCGCGCCACTGCATCAGGTCGGCATCGCCACGAGCACGTATTTCTTCTTCCTCGACTTCGGTATCGGCGTCGGCCCCTACACACTCGGCAGTTTCGTGCCCAGCATGGGGTTCGACTTTGTCTACCTCGCCGCCGGCGTGATTTCCATCGCGGGCATGGCGCTCTACTATGTGCTGCTCGGCCGCTACGGCCGCTTCACGCGCCATCAGATGGATCGCACGGCTGAGGCCAAGACGCTGGTCGAGGAACGCCGCCAGCATTTCTTCCAGGAAGCGCTGACGCGCGCATAAGTCACCTCATTATCCTTCATATCCCAATTCCCTTGTACAAGCTGTCCGCCGACTGTGGTGGGCAGCTTTTCGATTGTAAAGTTTTTGTAAATTTTGGGGGCTTATGTTATAATGACCGATATGTTTGAGACTCGCGAAGGTATAGTTCGAGGCGAGGCTCCGCTCCGGGCAGGGGTGCCTTACGTTGGCGGCTGGTGGGGCACGGCTGGTCTCCGCGGGGAGCAGGGGGCCTTTTCTTTCGCTCCACAAACGCCCCTCCGCGGATAGCCAAGCATCATTGTACTTTGGCTCGGCTGAAGCGCGAGCCGAGTTACATCGTGGTGTTGTCCAACAGATTCTGGAGGGCCGCCGGCTGCGCCGGTTGCAGTGTTCCGCTGCAGAAAAGGTCCCCTCCCCCCGCTTACGTTTGTGGCACTTCGTATAGATGAGCCGTCTCTACCGTACTGCCTCGGAGGCACATGGCGGGGCTGGCATAAGCGTAGCGTTGGAAATTTGCGTGAAGCAGTAAAAATTTTTCCTACTAGCTTCCTCTAAAAATGACTTTCGTTTAAGCGAAGCGCGTTTAAGTCTTTTTTAAGGATTAATTCCTGGAAAAATTTTTACTGTAGCAAATTTTCTCAGCGAAGCGTTGCCAGCCCCACCATGTGCTGGACTTTCGAGCCATGATAGAAAGGAGCTTTCCCTACTTTGCGTAAATACCTCCCCCCTTTTCTCTGCACGTTATGCGGCCTCGCTCTGCTGATGAGCTGGTACCTGCCGCTCGGCCGCGATTGGTGGTTCGCGGTCGACACGCGCATCTTTTTCTTCTTTAATCAGTACCTCGCCACCAGCAAGCCGTTCCTCTACCTCGTCGCCTTCACGAACCTCCGCCCCTTCGATGTCGTGGCCTTCCTCGCCATGCTCCTGATCTATGCGTGGCAGTACCGGCAGATGGATCGCGCGGGGCGGCGCTGGATGCTCGCTATGGGCGCCGCGATGCTGCTGGGCGCGGTGTTCGATAAGGTCTTCATGGAATCACTGGATAAGGTGCTCGGCTTCGAGCGGGCGAGCGCGACGAAATACCTCACGGCGGCTGGCTACGAGCTGAACCGCGTGTCCGTGCTCTCGGGCTGGCCCGCCAAGGATTGGGCGAGCAGCAGTTTCCCCGGCGACCACGGCATGTTCCTGCTCATCTTCGTCTGCTTTGCCGCCCGCTACCTGGGGCGCAGGGCCGCCCTCCTGAGCCTCGCCGTCTTCGTGGTGTTCTCCCTGCCGCGCATCATGTCGGGCGCGCATTGGTTCACGGATGTCGCCGTCGGCTCCGTCAGCGCCGTGAGCATCATCATGGGCTGGTACCTGCTCACGCCCGCCAGCGACCGCATCATCGCCTGGCTGCAGCGCCACGGCGACCGCATCCTGCACCGTCTCGTCCCCTGAGCCGTGAACGCCACTTGCCCTGCATCCGCACGCAAGCCATATTTTGCCAGAAAAAAGCTCGCCTCTCCGTCCGATCTGGTCGGGGAAGCGAGCCTTTCTCAAAAAGGGATAAGGTAAATAGGAACAATTCGCAGGTATCCGAAAATCTGCCGCACACAGCTTCAGCGCAGTTTCGTGAACTGCAGATGCTCGTAGTCGATGACGAGGCCGTACTGCAGGTAGCTGTCGATGGCGCGGATGATGAGCTGCAGCATCTCATGGGCATTCAGCTCCAGATTGCTGATCTCGCAGATCTTCACCGTCTCGCCGTTGCGCACGTGCTGGAAGCGCACCGTGATCGTGTAGCGCGTGATGGCGAGCAGGTAGCGGTTGCCCGTGCTCTGCTCGCAGAGCATGAACGTCCCCGGCATATCCTCGCTGACCGACTGGAATCCGAACTGCTTCAGCCGCTCCACGAGCTGCGGCTCCGTCTCCTTGTGGAAGGCCGCATTGATGCGGTCGCGCTTCGCCTCGAGTTCGCTGAACAACGGAAAGTTAATCATGATGATCTCCTCCAGATCGATGTACAGATAAACGAAAAGACACGCCGCGAAACGCTATACGCTTCGTTGCGTGTCTTTCTTCTTCTATGGCATCCATTATACAACACTTTGTATGACAATACAAGCGGGGTACGAGGGATTTATTTCGCGGCTAAACTCGCCGAAACCATGCATTGTATATATAGCTCAACCATGTCAGATTCATTGAGTACACAGTTAAAAGGCTGTAGCCCAGGTGGCGGCCGGAGATAGCATAAGTGAAGCGTTGGAATTTTGCGTTAAGAACGCATTTTTTTGCCTACCAGAACCCTCGTAAAAGTAGTTTCGTTTAAGCGTAGCGCGTTTTACTGGCTTGTCCAAGAGGCGTTAGCCGATTGGGTAACAAGCCGTACACAACGTGCACTACTTTTACAGGATTAATTCCTGGCAAAAAAATCGTTTAGCAAAATTTCTCAGCGAAACGTTGCTATCTCTGGCCGCCACCGGTCGTCTGCCTCGAACCACTCCCTTACCCCAACATGTGCACAACCTTGAGATTCTTGCGATAGAGCCGGTACATGAGCATGAGCAGCACTACGGTGGGGGCCCAGCTCAGGGGGTAGGCGTACATGATGACGCGGAACGCGGGCCAGGCGACGAAGGCCGTGTAGACCCAGACGATGCGCACACCGCAGATGGCGACGAGGCTGATGACCGCCGGCGGCAGGGAACAGCCGTAGCCGCGCAGGGCGCCGGAGAAGAGTTCCACGAGGCCGTCGAGGAAGTAGAAGCCCACGACGAAGTAGACGCGCTCGCAGCCGACCGCAATGACCTCGGGATGCGGATCGACAAAGCCCACGAGCGTCGCGGCAAAGGTGCAGGCGAGGGCCGGCACGATGATGGTGAAGGTGCACATGAGCTTCGCGCCCGCGAGGAGCACCTGATGGCAGCGCGCGAGCTGGCCCGCGCCGTAGTTCTGCCCCACGAAGGTCGTGACGGCCTGCCCGAAGGACATCATGAAACAGTAGATGTTGATCTCGATGAGGAAGGCGGCCGACGACGCGGCCATGACCGTCGGGCCGAGGCTGTTGATGGCCGCCTGGATCACGAGGTTCGAGAGGCAGAACACCATGCCCTGCACGCCCGCAGGCAGGCCGATGCGCAGGATCTCCCGCGCGTAGGTCCCCGTGAGGCGCAGCGCGCCGAGCTCCAGATGAATCGTGCCGTGCGCCGCGCAGAGGGCGCGCACAAGCAGGCCTGCGGCCACGTAGTTCGCGATGGCCGTCGCGGCCGCCACGCCGCCGATGCCCATGTCCAGCACCTCTACGGCCAGCAGATTCAGCGCGATATTGAGGAACGAGGCCACGGCCAGCGCGATGAGCGGCGTCTGCGTATTGCCCCGGCTGCGGAAAATGGCCGCGACGAAGTTGTAGACGCCGATGGCGGGCATGCCCAGCATATAGATACGCAAGTAGCGCTCCGCCCCCGCCATGACCTCCTCCGGCACGCCGAGTGCCGCGAGCATCCAGTCCGAGAGCAGCTCGCCGACGATGGTGAGCAGGGCGCCGAGCAGCAGCGCCAGCAGGAACGCCGTGTGCACCGCGTCCATGGTCTCCCTGAGGCGATGCGCGCCGATGCACTTCGCGATGACGACGTTCGCACCCAGTGAAATGCCCACGAAGAGCGTCACGAAGATCGCGATCACCGGCGCATCGTTGCCCACGGCCGCGATGGCTTCACTGCCCACGAACTGGCCCAGCACGAAGACATCGGCGGTATTGAACAGCTGCTGCAGCACCGCCGTGAAGGCCAGCGGCAAAGCAAAGCGCACGAGCGGCCCCAAAAGCGGCCCGTGCAGCATATCAACCTCTTTTTTCAAACTAAGACTCCTTTAGCAAAACTCGGATGAAAGCGCCAGCGTGCGGCGCGGTACTCCCCATTATATCAGTTATGGCGAAAAAGAAAACACCCGCGCAGGAATTTTTCCTGTACGGGTGTTTGGGCGTCCTATGGCACTTACGCCATGATATCGATGTTCTGGCCGAGATTCGGATCAACAGCTGGTGTCATTTCCTCCAGCAGCTGCTCCGCCCCCTGCGTACCATCCTGCATGGCCATCTTCAGCACGGACACGCCGAGCTCCTGCTGAGCCTGCATATCGTGCATGCCAACGGACATCGCCGCAATGCTCATATCCATATGTATGCCTCCTTTAAACGTCCTTGTATACACCAAACTTCCCTATCTCTATGGTATATCGAACAAGAGCGAAGAAAATTAAGGGGAAAGCATCACCTGCAGCCACAAAATTTGCCCATGCCTCCCAAAGGAGCGTGACCTGCCTCTGCCCAACAGCTCAGGCACGCAAATACTCAGCCCTGCTGCAGGGCCTCCGTAATGCCCTTCGAGAACTGATCGGCGCAGGACGTGCCGCGGCCGTTGCAATCGTTGCCCGCGAGCAGATTGGCAATCTGCTGCGGGTCCTGCCCCTCCACGAGCTTGCCGATGGCGCGGAGGTTGCCGTTGCAGCCGCCCACGAACTGCACGTTGTGCAGCTTGCCATCCACGAGCTCGAACGTGATTTCCCGCGCGCAAACGCCTTTCGGCTGGTAATGGTATGTCTTCGTCATGTCCGTCTCCTATCTCGTACAAATACACTAGATTTCAGCTCATAGTATAGCACAGCGCGGCCCCCCTGCCTGTGACCAGATCACCCTGGGATACGGCAAGATGGGCCGACGAGTCATCAGCGTTTCCTTAATCCCGCAGCAGCACGAGCCCGCCCTTGCGCGTATAGCCCGTCTGCCAGAGCAGGTGGAAGTCCAGCCAGCGCCAGCTGCCGTAGGTCACGACCTTGACGAAGAACTGGCCGCCGCAGGAGAGATAGCCCGTGAGCAGGAACCAGTGCCAGGTATAATCCTGCATGGCCGGCGCCTGATGACGCAGCAGCAGGCAGGGGATGGGCAGGCCCGCGTCGATTTGCCGCCGGATCTGGCGCACCGTCGCCGCCTCCTCGTGCTCCCCTTCCCATGGTACGAGCGAGAGCGTCACGCCGCGGTCGTAGAGATAGCCGCCGAAGCCCTCGATAAAGAGACTGAGCTTGTCCACACCCATATAGCGCGGACGCAGGTACGGCTTCATCATCATGCCGAAGCGCACGTAATCCGCCCGCGTGAGGTGCTGCAGGTCAAAGGGATAAAGCTGCGGCAGGCCGCGGTACAGCGCCAGATAAATGCTCACATCGCACGCCGTCACCGCCGCGCAGCCCCCGATCTTCATCCAACGGTCAGCGAACCACACCTGCCACCCGCCATACGCGCCCTCAAGGTCGAAATAAGGCAACTCCTTTTGCGTGACTTGCTGCTCTCCCATCACCAGCACCTCCTCAGCGCAGAAACGTCTACCTATGCCATGGCCTGAATCTGGGCAAACTCCTCATGCTTATCACGCAACAGAACACCCATATCGTAATTGGCCTGCAAATTGGTCCAAAACTCAGCCCCCGTACGGAAATAAATGCCCAGCCGGATTGCCGTATCTGCAGTAATGCCGCGGCGCTCATGGACAATATCTCCAATGCGTGTCGCCGGAATATGCAGATCCAGCGCCAGTTTATTCTGCGAAATCCCCAAAGGCCGCAAAAACTCCTCCCGCAATATTTCACCAGGATGAATCAAATTCTCTGTACGCAAAGCACTCCCCTCCTCAATGATAGTCCACAATCTCAACATCGAAGGCATCACGCCCCTGCCAGCGAAAACATACACGCCATTGCCCATTAATCCGGATACTGTACTGCCCCTCCCTATCACCATGCAGTTGTTCCAGCCGATTCCCCGGTGGTACGCGCAATGCGTTAATATTGCAAGCTGCATTGAGCATATCCAGTTTACGCAAAGCAATACGTTCAAAATTCTGATAGCAGCGCGAATGACCTGTCTCGTATAGGTTTTCTGTTTCTTTGTCTGCGTATGACCTTATCATAATCCAATAATATAACGTCCAGCATTATACGTCAAGCATTATTTTATGTTATGCTTGACTCCCTGAACGCAAACTGCAGCAAGCTCTGCCCCCGGACGAGCAGCACCTGCTGCAAAACTACCGCGCCCTCTCCGCTGCCGGCAAGGCACGTATCCAAAACCAGCTGGACTTCGAGTACCTGCAGGCGCACGAAAGTAATTGAATAACTGCATAAAATTTTTCTTGACATATTTATGCACAAATGTATATAATAAGAATAAGCAAACATATGGTACGGACGGATGGCCCGCGCTATCCCTTCCAGTCAAGAGGGCGTTGCCCTTGGGGACAATAAATATACACTGGGGTTGACCTGGCCCGGGTCGTAGTACGAGCCGCCATCCAGGGAGGGCTTTTGGCCCTCCTTTTTGTTGCAAAAAAGAGGCCTATCATGCTTTCTCTGCAAGAAATACAGGACCATTATGCAAATAATCTGGAAAACAAAATTTTTCGCTATATCTTACAAGGTGGTCAAATTATAGACTTGCGTTTTTACCAGCAATCTTTTTGCCACTTGCTCGGTATACAGCATATCATGCACCAAAACAGAGATTATATCGGACTAAGGGGCTATCAAAAAATACAACGTGGCGAGCTAACGCTGTCATCTCTTCGGAAACGTGACGCCAAACAATACCGGCAAATGTCTCGTCGCATACAAGGGCTTACCAAAATCTGTGAAATGTTACTACGTGGCAAGATGTATCGATTTTATCTCATGCGTCAGCCTCATACAAAGGTCAACGCCGACTTTGTCCTCTACTGGCGCGATGAAGTAGATCTGTATCATAACCTTTTCATGGCTAAAGAAAAATCCCTTTTCTCCAAACGACAGATGGATCATGCATACTCTGCCATTTCCTATATCGTGATGACGGAAAAGGACGATCACGATATGTATATTGAGCGACAGGAGTTCAAGCGTATTATCAACTTTGAAATTTTACCTGTTGCAAGCAAATAAGCCAAAATATCTAACTGTTATCTCTCCCTGCATGCTGAAAGCGGAACCTTATTCAATTGAATGGGTTCCGCTTTTATGCTTTGTGACTATAAAAATCAGTTTACTGCTCCATCAGCATGAGTTTGTCCGGCGGGAAATAGAGCCAGAGGGTCTGGTCGGGAGGCAGCGTGCTGGCGATGTGGTGCCAGTCCTCTTTGGGGAGTTCCCAGCGCAGGGAACGGGCGTCCGGGGCGTCGGCGCGGCGCACCATGACGAGGTAGGAGAACACGTCCTCGATGACGCGCGTGACGGCAAAGCGGTGGACATTCGCCAGCACGGAATCTGGATGCGCCTTTGCCGCCTCCACCTGGCTCCGGTCTCCCGGCGCGCAGTAGAGGATGAAATGCGCGCGCAGGCCAATGTAGTGGACGTTCTCCGGCACCTCGCCCGCATGGAGGGGAAGCTGCCAGTCGCCGGCGTAGAGATCCGCGCCCTCTGTGTTCTCACCTGCCGGGCTCTCTGCCCCGGCAGTCCCCGGACGTGCCGCCGAGACATTCTTGCACCCGGTGAGCAGCGTCGCCGCGAGCGTCCCTGGTGCCTCGAAAATCTCCTCTCGGCTGCAGGGATGCTCCATCTGGCCGCGGTTGATGACCGCGATGCGGTCGGCGAGGCGGTAGACCTCGCCGCGGTCATGGGAGACCAGCAGTGCCGCACCGTGATAGGACTGGAACACCTCCAGCATCTCCAGCTCCAGCTGCCATTTCAGGTAGTTGTCCAGCGCCGAGAACGGCTCATCGAGCAGCAGCAGATGCGCGTCTGCCGCGAGAATGCGCGCGAGCGCCGCCCGCTGTTGCTGGCCGCCCGAGAGCTCGGCCGGATAGGCTCCGCTGAGCTCCTCGAGGTGGAACCTATGCAGTCCCTCCTGCACCTTGCGCTCCTTCTCCTCCGCCGAACCCTCCGCCACGAAGGCGATGTTATCGTGAATCGTCATGTTCGGGAAAAGCGCGTAGGACTGGAACAGATAGCCGATGTGGCGCTGCTGCGGCGGCAGGTCGATGCCCTGCTCGCTGTCATAGAGCACCTGCCCATCCAGCTCGATGTGGCCGCGATCCGGCTTCATGAGGCCCGCGATGCACTTGAGCGTCATGCTCTTGCCGCAACCCGAGGCGCCGAGCAGGGCAAACACCTCATCGCGCATGGTGAACTTCGCCCGCAACGGGAAGTTGCGCAGCTGTTTCTCGATATCGACGATGAGCTCCATCTCACATCACCCCCTGACGCACGCCATGATTCATGCGGGCCGTCCACCAGTTCATGAGGCCGACGAAGAAGAACGAGAACGCAACGATGACAATCGCCCACTGACCCGCGAGATCGTAGTCATTCGCCTGCACCGCCGCGTAGATGGCCGTGCTCATCGTCTGCGTGACACCCGGAATATTGCCTGCAAACATAATCGTCGCACCGAACTCCCCCAACGCCCGCGTAAAGGCGAGCACCAGCCCCGCGAGAATCCCCGCGCGCGTGTTCGGGATGAGAATATGCCAGAAAATCCGCCAATCCGAAACGCCGAGCGTGCGCGCCGCCGCGATCATGTCGGGATTCAGCTGCTCAAAAGCGCCGCGCGCCGTGCGATACATGAGCGGCAGCGACACCACCACCGCCGCAATCACCGCCGCGGGCCAGCTGAACACGATCGTCACATCGAACGTCTGCAGCAGGAACTGCCCGATCGTACTGCGGCGCCCGAAAGCGAGCAGCAGGAAATAGCCGAGCACCGTCGGCGGCAATACCAGCGGCAACGTGATAATCGCATCCGCGAGCCCCTGCCCCCGCCGCATCCGCGCCACGAGCAAAGCGAGCCCGATGCCCGCAAAGAACGTGATGGTGGTTGCCGTGAGGGCGGTCTTGAGGGAAATCAACAGTGGGGAAATATCCATACTTTACTCCTCTCCTTAACCACTATACTTCCAGCCCCGGCCGAGGGCGCGGGATAGCAACGCTCCGCTGAGAAAATTTGCTACAATGAAAATTTTTCCAGGAATTAATCCTGTAAAAGGTTCCTAAACGCACTCCGCTTCGCTCCGTTTGAACGGTAGAAACTTTTACGAGGGTTCTGGTAGGAAAAATTTTCACTGCTTAACGCAAATTTCCAACGCTTCGCTTTTGTTATCCCGCGCCCTCGGCCTGCTCATTGTTTTTGGCGGGAATGCGTTGTGCCGGTACTTTTGCGATAATAGCGCGGGAATCTCAACCTCGCTGCGTCTGCAGGTAACCACGATGGCCTGTTGACTATAATGACTGACATCCAATAGAACGAACAGTAACCTATCGACTCCACTGAGTCAAGCCACGACTATATAGAAAGGCAGGCGGCGGGGGTGGCTGCATGGAGCGTTGGAAATTTGCGTTAAATGGAAAAAATTTTTCCTACCAGGACCCTCTAAAAATGACTTTCGTTTAAGCGAAGCGCGTTTAAGTCTTTTTTAAGGATTAGTTCTTGGAAAAATTTTTTCCATAGCAAATTTTCTCAGCGGAATGCAGTCACCCCCGCCGCCTGCCGGGCCTCGAACCAAAGTTTCCGCTCTCGGCTCTTACTTTGCCATTGTGAACCCGTACTTCTCGAAGAGCGCCTTCGACGTGTCGTTCAGCAGGAACTGCTCGAAATCCTTCGCGAGGTCCAGCTGCTTGGAATCCTTGAGGACGGAGACTGGATAGATGATGGGCTTGTGGCTGTCCGCCGGCGCCTTGGCCACGACCTTGACGCCATCGGTGATCGCCGCATCCGTCGCGTAGACGAGGCCGGCATCTGCCTCACCCTGCTCAATCCAGGAGAGCACCTGCCGCACATCCGTGCCGTAAACCGCCTTCGCCTTCATCGCATCGAGGTTGTTCATGTGCGTGAAGATCTGCTCGGAATACTGGCCGACGGGCACGCCCTTCGGCTCGCCAAGCGCAAGCTTCTGCACCTTGTCCGTGTTCAGGTCATCGAAGCTCGTGATGTCCTTTTTGCTGTCCTTCGGCACGATGAGCACAACATCGTTGATGAGCAGGTCACGCCGCGTGCCATCGGCGAGCAGACCGCCCTTTTCCAGCGCGTTCATCTGCTTCTGCGCGGCCGAGACGAAAAGGTCGGACTTGCCGCCATTCTCGATGGCCTGCTGCAAGGCACCGGAGCTGCCGAAGTTGAACTCGACCTTGACATCCGGATGCTGCTGCTCGTATTCCTTCGCGATGTCCTGCATGACGTTCGTAAGGCTGGCCGCCGCCGAGACGTGGAGGACCTTCTGACTGCCACCCGAGGAGGACGACGAAGAAGAACTGCTGGTGCTGGCAGATTGGCCGCTGCAGCCGGTGACCAGGAACGCCGCACTCACCATGAGTGCCAGAGCCGTCGTGAGTTTCTTGGAGATTGTAAACATAAATACCTCTCCTTCGAATAGAAAAAGACCATCTGCCTGCTGATGCAGGCTTTATTTTTACAGCACCGCGGAAAGCGCCACTGCAAAATCCAGCATAAAAGGAAAATCAGGAGCGTGCGCACTCCCCGTCGTCGCCGCGCAGGATCTTGATGCCATGGGCGAGCTCGGGCAGGACAAAGCCGAGACATTCCTGCACGGCCTTCGGACTGCCGGGGAGGTTGACGATGAGGGTGCGGCGCGTGATGCCCGCCACAGCGCGGCTGAGCATGGCGCGGTGCGTGACCTGCATCGAGAGGGCGCGCATGGCCTCCGGGATGCCTGGGGCGAGGCGCTCGCAGACTTCGCGCGTGGCCTCGGGCGTCACATCGCGCACGGAGAAGCCCGTACCGCCCGTCGTGACGATGAGGCCGATGCCGAGGTCGGCGTATGCGCACATCTTGGCCGCGATGGCGTCCTTTTCGTCGGGCAGGATGCAGGTATCGACGACCTTGTAGCCCGCCTTTTCCAGCATCTCTGCCGCCACCGGCGTACTCTTGTCCTCGCGCTCGCCGCGGCTGCCCTTGTCGCTGGCCGTGATAATGGCCGCGTCAAAGGGGATGGGCTCTTCCATGAGCTCCAGCGTCATGCCCGGTTTCAGCGTGCCGCCGTGCAGCACGCGCGCGAAGATGCCCTCGCGCGGCATGATGCAGTCACCGACCATGGAGCGGATGGCGCAGCTCTTGTGGCAGGTCTTGCCAATCTGCGTGATCTCCAGCACCACGTCGCCCGCACGCAGGCGCGTGCCGATGGGCAGCTCGCGGAAATGGAAGCCGTCCGCCACGATGTTCTCGCCGAAGGAACCGAATTTCACGTCTACGCCCTTCTTGCGGAAGTCGATGATCTCCTGCTCGCCCAGCAGGCTGATCTGGCGATGCCAGTGACCCGCATGGGCATCGCCGCGGATGCCGTACTCCGTGACGAAGAATGCCTCCTCCACGGGCTGCTTCAGCGTGCCCTTTTTCTCGCTCGTGCACAGCGCCTTAATCGTGCCTTTCGTATTCATAAATCTCCTCCTGCCCCACAGGGCTATATCCAATGTATAGAAACAGCACTGCCACCTCATACATTCTGATGAACGAACGCCATACCCCGCGCTCAGCCGCCGACCTGGTACATGGCGCGCCGGTCGCGGCTTGCGTCGTGGGCTTCCTTGAAATGATGCTCGACGGGCTTGTGCCAGATGCTCTGGCGCAGCGCGAGGCGCAGGTTCTCATCGCTGATGCCGCCACGCAGTAGTTCCCTGAGGTCGAGGCCATCCTTCGCGTTGAGGCAAAGCTTCAGGAACCCCTCAGCCGTGAGGCGCACGCGGTTGCAACTGGCGCAGAACTTATGCTCCAGTGCGTCGATGAAGCCGATCTCCCCGGCAAAGCCCGGCAGACGGTAGCAGACGGCCGGGCCGTTCACCGCGCCCGCCTGTGCCTGTACGGGGAGCATGGGGCCGAGGCCGAAATGCTCCTCCAGCATCTGCCGCACCTTTGCCGTGGGGATGCCCCTGAGCCCCGCCGTACGCGCACAGCCGATGGGCATGAGCTCGATATAGCGCACCTGAATGGGATCGCGCTGCGCAAAGTCCGCGAGGCGGCAAATGTCCGGCTCGTTGACGCCCGCCAGGGGCACGCAGTTGATCTTGATGCGGCGGATTCCCGCCTCCCGCGCGGCCTGCAGGCCAGCGAGCGCATCGTCGAGACTGCCGATCCGCGTGAGACGATGGAACACCGCAGGATCCAGCGTGTCGAGACTGAGGTTGATGCCATCGAGCCCCGCCTCCTTGAGCGGCCGGGCCAGCGCGGCGAGCTGGACGCCATTGGTCGTCAGCACGACCTGCTCGATGCCGTCGATGGCCTTGAGCTCACGCACGAGCTCGACGATGCCGCGCCGCACGAGGGGCTCGCCGCCCGTGAGGCGGATCTTGCGCACGCCGAGGCTCACGAGGGCCCTGGAAACGCGCACAACTTCATCAAAGGTCAGGATATCCTCATGGCGCAGTTTCTCGATGCCCGCCGCCGGCATGCAATACTGGCAGCGCAGGTTGCAGCGGTCGGTCAGCGAGATGCGCACGTACTCAATCTTGCGTTTCTGCCCGTCCAGCATAATATCACTCCTTAGAACAACATCACTGCCTCGGCCCGTGCCCCTACTGGCAGTGGGCCGGTGCCCGCGGGGATGTCGAGGAAGGCGTTGCAGCCGACGACCGAGGCGAGGCTGCCCGACGCGTGCTGCGCGGGGATATGGGCCTGCCCGTCCGCCGTCACACGGGCGCGGATGAAGCGGCGGCCGCGACTCGCCTTGGGGAAGTTGTTGGCGAGCGTCACCTTGCGCCGCGGCATGGCGAGATCCGTGCGCCCGGCCAGCTGTGCCATCGCGGGACGCGCGAGCAGCTCGAAGGTCGCATAGCTCGCAAAGGGATTGCCCGAGAGCGCAATCCCGAGCGTCCTGCCCATGGTGTAAGCGATGGCGGGACCGCCCGGCTTCATGCAGACGCGCCAGAACAGCCGCTCACCGACCTTCTTCACCACGCCGTGCATAATATCCTTCTTGCCCACAGAGACACCGCCCGTCGTGAGGAAAAGGTCGACCTTGTCGCGGTAGCTGCCCACGACCTCGGCCGCCGCCTCCACGTTATCCGGCAGGATGCCGAGGAGCTGCGGCTGGAACCCCATCTCCCGCAGGCGTCCCGCGAGGATGTAGAGATTGCTGTTGTAGATCTTGCCGGGACGCAGCTGCTCGCCGGGTGCCAGCAGTTCGTCACCCGTACTCGCCAGCGCGATGCTGAGCGGGCGATAGACCTTCACCTTGGCATAGCCCATGCTCGCGATGACGCCGAGGTGCGCCGCCGTGAGTTGGTCGCCCTTTTTCGCGATGACCGTGCCCTTCGGCACATCCTCGCCCGCAAAGCAATAATTCTCATGCGCGTGCATCTCCGTCGGCACCATCAGCTGGTCGCCCTCGACCTGCACGCACTCCTGCCGCACGACGCAGTCGCAGCCCGGCGGAATCGCGCCGCCCGTCATGATGCGGATGGCCGAGCCCGCAGGCACCGCTTTGCCGTAGAAAGCCCCCGCACACTCCTCACCGATGATCGTGAGCCGCGCAGGCGCTTCCTCCGTTGCGCCCTGCGTAGCCGCAGCGGCGAACGTATAGCCATCGAGCGGCGAACGGTCAAAGGGCGGATTATCGAAAGCCGCCGTCACGTCCTCCGCCAGCACGCGCCCCAGCGCATCGAGAAGTGGCAGCTCCTCCGTCTCCGTAATGCGCAGCGCGTGAGCGAGGATGACCTCCACGGCCTTCTCCAGAGTTAAATCTTGCATGTATATTCTCCTTAGTGCTGGAAGCCGCAGACGGGGTAATGGCAGACCTTGCAATTCTGACAGAGGCCACCGATGCCCCAGTGGCGGATTTCGCGGCGCGTAAGATGCTCGCCCGCGATGATGCGTGGCAAGGCGAGGTCGAACACCGTCGCGGGCGCGTACATCACGCACCCCGGCAGGCCGAGAACCGGCACCTCACGTCCCTCGCGCTCGAAATAGCCCACGAGGAACATCGCGCCCGGCAGCACCGGCGCGCCATACGTCTCGATCTTCGCCCCCGCATCGCGGATGGCGGCCGGCGTGCGGTCGTCCGGGTCTACGCTCATGCCGCCCGTCGTGAGGATGATATCCATGCCGAGGTCCAGCAGCTCCTTGATCTTCGCCTCCGTATGCTCCTTCACATCATCCGTCACGCGATGCTCCGTAATCGAGAGGCCGAATTTATTTAGCTTCCCCTCGATGACCGGCGTAAACGTATCCTCGATACGCCCGAGGAACACCTCGGTGCCCGTCGTCACCACGCCGACCTTCAGGTTCTGCCGGTACGGCCGCAGGCGCAGCAACGGCTCCGTCCCCGCCACCTTTTTCACCTGCTCCATCTTTTCTTTATCAATGACCAGCGGTATGATGCGCATGCCCGCCAGCTTCTGCCCCTTCTTCACGGGGAAATTCTGCGGCAGCGTCGCAATCGTCACATCCTCCAGCTCATTCACCGCATCAAACCGCGCCTCATCCACCTGGAACACGCCATCGCACGTCGCCTTGAGCTCAATCTTGCCCTCCTTCGGCGCCGTCGCCTCCATGTGCTCATTGATGCAGATATCCCGCAGCACCGCCGCCGCGTCATTCTCATGCATCTTCGTCTCATCATTTTCCCAAATATAAATATGGTCCTTGCCCAGCGAGAGCAGTACGGGGATATCCTCCTCCGTAATCACATGCCCCTTACGGAACCGCGCATCCTTCGTCACCCCCTTAATAATCTGGGTGATATCGTGACAAAGAATCTGTCCCACTGCATCGACTGTCTTCATTTCTTTCATAAAGTTTATCTCCCATCATATATCGGCAAAGGGCCTCCGGGGAAAGGCTGAATTCCTGGGAAAATTTTTACTGTAGCAAATTTTCTCAGCGGAATCGGGGGACAGCCCCGCGGCGGCCTCCCGCTAAGGATGCTAAAATGCTGACGCATTTTGGCTACATGGGCGTAGGAAGCGAACCGCGTGCTACGCACTTGTTTGCTTCAACGCCCATTGTAAAAAAAGACTGCCCTCTTGCGACACGCGCAAAAGGACAGTCTCCCAGATAGTCTTCACCCTATCCAGCCAGGCCCCTTTTCAACACGGAAGGCGAGGGCGTTTCCCCCCTCACCCCGGCGCGATGGCATAGCAGCAGGTAAATTCCTACTGCCTTAGCACACCTTTGCTCGGAGTCGCTTTTCTTAGGTATTAGTATATCACGTTTAACGTTAAAATGCGATGACTTTTCTCACTCGATATCCTTGCGGCTTACTTTGCCCTCGGCGACGAGCTCATCGACCCACTTGCCGTGGTGATGCACCGCATAGTCGGTCAGCACCGTGCCGTCCTTCATGCCCTGGAACGACTCCGGGTTCACGCCGAGCGCGAGGTAGATGTGGCCGAGCGCCGCGGCAAAGCCGCACCCGCCCGCAATCGCGTGGATGGGAATCGCCCAGGCCTGCAGGCTCTGCGGCAGGCTCGTGCCCAGCCAGAGCACGAGGCCCGACGCCACGAGCACGCACCAGAGGCCCATCTGCAGCAGGATGTTCATCTTCTCGCCGCCATTGTAGAAGCCCTGCGGTGGCAGATCCGGCTCGCCGCCGACGAGCTCTGCCGGGAACTTCTTCTGGAACTCGATATCATCCTTCGTGAAGTGCAGCGCCTCGCTGAACAACCGCTTGTAGCCCTCCCGCGCGATGAACAGGCCGACGAACGGCGTCGCGATGAACACGCAGGCGAAGAAGCGATGCAGGAGCTGCAGGTTATGCGGCCCCACCGCGCGGTAGAAATCCCCGAAAGACGGGATGTAGAGCGGCAGTGCGGTCAGAAACAGCATGAGGAAGGAAATACCATTCAGCCAATGGCAGATGATGAAGCCCTTCTTGTGGCGCGGCAAATATTTCAGTTTCGCCATAGCCATCAGCCCTCTTTCTTCTCGTCATGCTTTTTGTCCATGCGGCTCTTGCGGAACTGGGCGATGGCGGCCATGCCGACGATGCCGGCTACGGCACCGAAGGTCGCCACCTGGCCGATGGGACGCGCCACATCTTTCCACATATCGATAGACTTCGGCGTAGCGGGATCGGCGGGCAGGCCGAACTTCTCCGGCTTATCCGTCAGCACGTACATCATGTGGTTGCCGCCGACCTTGTTGTCGCCCACGCCGTAGAGCTGGGCATTCGGGAACGACTGCTTGACGACCTCGAGACGCTCCTTCGCGAGCTTCTCCATCTCCGCCTTCGGGCCAAAGCTGATGGCATCGGCCGTGCAGGTCTTGGCGCAGGCAGGCACCATACCCTCCTGAATGCGGTCAAAGCAGAGATCGCATTTCCGGGACTTGTGCGCGATGCCGTCGATCTTCGGGATGCCATAGGGGCAGTTCTTTGCGCAGTAGCCGCAGCCGACGCACTGGTCCTCGTTGATGACGACCGCGCCGCTGTCGAGCTTCGAGATGGCGTTCTCCGGGCAGCCATTGCGGCAGGCCGGGTCGCCGCAGTGCATGCACTGGTACTTGATGATATCCCAGCGGAACTTGCCCTGCTCATCCGTCGTCTCGTTGAATTTGATGAGATTGTACGTCGTCGGCGTGAGGTCCGCATGGGACTGGTACTGGCCCTCAAAGGGCGTGCTCATATCTGCTGGCAGGTCGTGCCACTGCTTGCAGGCTACCATGCAGGCGCGGCAGCCGCTGCAGCGGGAAATATCGTGCAGCATAGCCATTTCTTGTGCCATGATTTTATCTCCTTTCGCGTACAGGTGATTAGCCATTAGCGATAATTCAGATCAATACATTGCCGTGTTTGGCGAGTCCTTTTTCCTCGGCGAGCACATCGAGATGCAGCGTGGCCCAGTCCTGGAGGTAGATATCCTCATGACCATGGCCCACGTAGGTCTTGATGTAGCTGTGGCATTCGTCGCAGGTATCGATACGCACCTGCCCTTTCTCCGGCAGGAGGATGGGCAGCTTCTGCGTATCCTTGTTGCCGCAATAGACGCAGCCGATGCGCGTGAAATGCCAGAGCGTGCCGCAACCGCCGCAGCGGAGGAAACGCTCGGCGCCATTGGCCTCCGTCTCCTTCTTCAGCTGGGCCATGACGGGCTGGCGGCCGCAAACGGGGCAGTAGTTCTCCCGCCAGCCGGCCTCCCGCCAGACCTGCGCGTCCTTCAGCTCGGCGGGCACGAGCGCGTCAATGAGCGCCCAGCCCACGAGCCGGATGGAAGCCTTTGGCAGTTTCACCTTGGTGATGAACGCAGCCAGCTCCTCATCCTGCTGCTTCAGGAGCAGGGTAAAGAACTGCTGAATCTCCTGCAGCTCCGTCTCACCGGCCCATACGGACCAGTCGGCAAGAGCCTTGGCCATCGCTGCGGGCAGCTGCTGTCCCTTGAATGCCGCCAGCACGTCGGGCAGCATGCCTGCGGCCACTTTGACCACAGCCCGCTGCAGTTTTTCCTGCTGCAACAGGGGAACGCCGTCCTTTACGAGCTGCTGACACGCCGCCACCTCGGGGAACTCTACCGGCACGACCGCCTCCTGCAGGACACTCTGCAGGGTCTGGTAGAGGCCGGCTGTCTCCTCCAGGAACGGATGGGCAGCGAGATACGATGCAAGCGTGGTTTCAGGATTCTTGTTCATCTGACTCTCCTATTCTTTCTGGCAAAAACGTCCTGCGGGATAAATCACCCCGCAGCACCTTAAGCTTTCTTGATATCGACGAGGCAGGCCTTGAACTCCTGCTCCTGAACATTCGGATCGAGCGCGTCGATGGTCAGGTAGTTCGTGGACGGGCCTTTCGAGAGACCCTTGAAGCCCCAGCTGTAGGGCATCCAGACCATGTGCGTCTCCTTGCCGTTGATGGTGAGCGGCTGGGCACGCTTCGTGACCATGGCCTTGACCTGGACCTCGCTGCGGGCGGAGCGGACCTTGACCTTGTCGCCGGCCTTGACGCCGATTTCCTTGGCGAGCTGCTCGCTGATCTCGACGAACGGCTCCTTGACGAGCTCGTTCAGCCACGGGATGTTGCGCGTGACCGTGCCGGAGCACCAGTGCTCGGCGATACCAGAGCTCGTGAGCACGTACGGGAACTCATCCGGCTTGCCGATCTTCTGCATGCCATCGTCGACGCGCGGATAGACGCAGCACGGGTTGTACTGGGCGTTGTCGTTCTGATGCAGCGCGTTCTTCGTCGGGCTCTCCACCGGCTCGTAGAACTCGGGCAGCGGGCCGTCCACCGGCGTGCTGGAATGGTCGCGGGACGTGCCATCCGGATTCTTGTCCGTATAGTTGGCTGCGAAGAGGCGACCGATGCCCTCTCCGTTCATGCGGAACGGCTTCTGGCCGTCCGGCGTATCCGGGCCGGCCTTGCGGTTGCCGACATCCGGCACATCGTAGCCATCCCACTCGCCCTTCTCGGCATCCCACCAGACGAGCTTCTTGTCGGGGTCGATCGGCTGGCCATTTTCGTCACAGGAGGCGCGGTTGTAGAGCATATGGATGTTGTCCGGCCAGCACCATGCATAGTGCGGATAGATGCCGCGATCGCCGTTATCGTCCTGCTCGCGGCGCTGCGGCAGGGACTCGCCGCCACCGTAGACACCGGCGTAAATCCACATGCCGCTATTCGTCGTGCCGTCCGCCTTGATCTCGCGGATGCCGTTTAAGAGCTTGCCCGTCGTGAGGTCGTAGCCATTGACCTCTTTGAGGATATCCTCGACCGTGTGGTCGTCGGAGTAGTTCCAGGTCATGAACTTGATCGGCTCGTCCTTCGGATCCGTGGAGTCCTTATAGAGCTCGACGATGCGGCGCCAGAGCTGGTTGCAAATCCAGTAATCCGGCTTGGAATCGCCCAGGGGATCCGGGCCCTCCTGCCGCCACTGCACGAGGCGCATGGAGTTCGTGATCGTGCCACGGCGCTCGAGGTAGGAGCAGGCCGGCAGGAAGATGACCTCCGTCGGGATGTCCGCCGGTTTCTCGCCCGGCTTGTTCCAGAACTCCGCCGTCTCGTTGACGAAGATATCCTGACAAATCAGGGAATCGAGCTTCTTCAAGCCGTTCTGCACGACGGAGAGGTTCGCGTTCGTGACGGCCGGGTTCTGGCCCGTCACGTAGATGCACTTCACCGTGCCCTTGTTCGCCTCATCGAACATGCCGTAGATGGAGTCGTTGTGGTGGCTGTTGCGGATGGGGAGGAACTTCATGCCGAAGTCGTTCTCGGCCGTCGCATGCTCGCCATACCACGCGAGCAGCGTATTGCGCAGGAACTTCGAGCGGAACGTGCCGCTCTTCTCTTCCCATTTCTTGAACGTGTCCGTCTTCTCCGTCGGGTAGTCAAGATAGCCGGGCAGGCAGTTGAACTCGATGGCGAAATCCGTCGAGGCCTGCACGTTCGGCTGCCCGCGCATGGCGTCGATGCCCGTACCTGCACGACCCACGTTGCCCATGAGGAGCTGCAGGATGGTGAAGCAACGGATGTTCTCCACGCCGACCGTATGCTGCGTCATGCCCAGGGCATACATGAAGACGGCCGGGCGCACGCTGCTGAAGAGCTCGGCAGCTGCCTTGATCTCCTCGGCGGGGATGCCCGTGATGTTCGAGGCCATCTCGAAGGTATAGCGGCTGTAGTGCTCCTTCATCACGCTCAGCACCGTGTGCGGCGCGAAGATGTCCGTCGCCTTCTGTGGCTTGCCATCGGCGCCGAGGTCATAGCCCCAGGTCGTCATGTCATAGGAACGCGTCGCCTCGTTGTAGCCCGAGAACAGGCCGTCCTGGAACCCGAAGTCCGGACGCAGCAGGCAGAACGCATTCGTATTGCGGCGCAGGTAGTTCTCGTCAAATTTCTTGTTCTGGATAATATAATTGATGATTGCTCCGAGGAAGACGATATCCGTGCCAGGACGAATCTGAATGAATTTATCGGCGATTTTCGAGGTACGCGTATAACGCATATCGACATGGACGATTTTCGCGCCATTCTCCTTGGCCTTCATGACATTCTTGAGGCCCATCGGATGGCACTCGGCGAGGTTCGATCCCTCGACCCATATGAGCTTCGCATCGCGGAGATTCATCCAGGAGCCCGTCATGGCACCACGGCCGAAGGCTGCGCCCATGGCCGGTGGCGTCGTCGCATGGCATACACGCGTCTGGTTATCCGTATAGACGGCGCCGAGGCCGCGCGTCATCTTGATGAGCTGGTAGCACTCCTCATTGTTGACCTGGGAGCCGCCGATGAAGGCGATGGCGTCCGTGCGGTTCGTGCGCACCTCGCGACCGTCGATGTTCTCGGTAGCGCGCCAGTTCTCATCGCGTGCCTTCTTGAAGGCATGAGCTGCCTTGTCGATGGCCTCATCCCAGGAGATCTCCTCCCAGTGGTCGCTGCCCGGTGCACGGTACAGCGGCTTCGTCGCACGCTCTTTGGAGTTTGGTACCTGGCCGTAGCCGAGGCCCTTGGAGCAGAGGGCGCCGCGGTTGATCGGACTGTCCGGGTCGCCTTCGAGGTTGATGAGCTTGCCGTCCTTCACAGAGCCGACGACACCGCAGCCGCAGGCACAGAAGTGGCAGATCGAGGTAAATTCTTTCGCACCCTTGAGTTTGAACTCTTTGGCTGCTGCTTTGACTTTGGGCATGTCGACACCCAGGCTGGCCAGTGCGGCGCCGATGCTGGCGATACCGGTGGCCTTCAGGAATGCGCGTCTGCTTAAATCCATCAAAGTCTCCTCCTTCAAATAATACCAATATATAGAACTGGGGCAATCCCCAGATTCATGCAAAGTAAACAAGCCAGGCGCAACCGGACTCCCTCCGCCTCGCGTCGCTCGGCACCTCCCTCAATGGAGAGAGGCAATAGGCATCTCAGCCAAACGATAGGTTTCGTTTATACTGCCGATTGAAAAAAAGTATCGTTAAATTTTACTTTTTTTCGGGCAGGGCGAGCACGATGCGCTCGGGATGCGTGTAGACGCAGAAACTGCCGGGCGCCATGCGCGCACAAAGCGTGATGCCAAGCTTCTCGGCCAGTGCCAGCGAGAGCGTCGTGGGCACGGACTTCGCAGCTACGGCGGCAATGCCCATGCGACCGAGCTTCAGCATCATCTCCGACGAGCAGCGCCCGCTGAACACGATGATCTTGTCCGTGATGTCCACGTGACGCCTGAGGCACCAGCCGTAAAGCTTGTCGAAGACGTTATGGCGGCCGATGTCCTCGCGGAACACGAGGATTTTGCGGCGCTGCTGGTCGTAGACGACGCCGCTGTGCACGCCGTTCGTCTTCTCATGCGTGGCCGCCAGCGTGCCGAGCAGGTAGTCCGCCGTATCGAGGATATCCTGCGCCATGAAGCGCACATCCCGCGGCCGCTCGAAGATCTTCTCCGGCTCGCAGTCGAGGATCTGTCGTGCATGGTAGTAGCGCGGATTGTTGGCTGCCTCGGCGGCAAAGGCCTGAGCTTCCGCCGTCGTCTCCACATCAGCCTTCAGCGTCTCCTCGTCGATGGCGAGGCGCGTGATGTCGTCCACCGTGCGTATCCTGCCCATCTGCGCGAGAATACCCACGACGAGATCCTTATGGTCGCCCGGCGAGCAGAAGGCCGTAGTGAGGAATGTGCCGTTCAGCGTGATATCGAGGTAGACTTCCTTCGACGTGAACTTCTGCGCGTCCTCGAAAGCTCCCTTCCCCGCCACATATCGCCTGACCGGATACGTGATCAGTTCCTCATCCCGTGCCTGCATGCTGCCGCCTCCCACGTGCCAAGGGAACGCGGATGCAAGCACCAACGTTTCCCCAGGCTCTTAGCAGTTGTTAAAATCAACTACTACAATAATAATAACCCCAATGAATTCCCACTGCTACGATAAAAATCACATAGAAATCCTTTTCTGTGATATTTATCACCACAGGCACAACCGCCTGTCTTTATTGCTCTCATCTGCGGTCAAGGCCATTATAGCCCACCCCCCAGCCGATTGCAAACGCCACCAAACACGCGCTGTGTCCACAGATAAGTTAAATTTATGTTATGATAGCACCTTAGGTTTCCGTCAACTTAGAGCAAGAAAAAAGAGCACCCATCGGTGTACATGTCACCGAACGGATACTCTGATCATTTTCTTATGCTGTTATTTTTACGCCGTGACGAGCTGCGTGAAGTCGGCGATCTCGTGGATGAGGTCGTTGACGGACTTCAGCAGGGCCAGTCGATTGTTTTTAACCTTTTCATCCCTGGCCATGACCATGACGCCGTCGAAGAAGGCGTTGATGGGCGCCGAGAGCTGCGTCAGTGCCTCGAGGGCACCGGCGTAGTCGTGGGCGGCCGTGAGGCTGGCGAGCTGGCCTTTGGCCTGATCGTAGGCCTGATGGAGCTTTTTCTCCTCGTCCTGCTCGAAGAGGGCGGCGTCGATGTCGCTGCTCTTCGCCTTGGCCGCAAGGTTGGCCACGCGGCAGAGAGCCTGGATGTCCGCAAGATGGGCCTCGCCCTCGGTGAACGCTGCCACCGCCTTAGCGCGCAGCATGACCGCGTAGACGTCATCCGCCTGCGTGAGCACGGCATCGGCCACATCGTAGCGGATGCCCGCATCGCTGAGCACGTTCTTCAGGCGCAGGCCGAGGAAGTCGGCCACCGCCTGCTGCACTTTGGCCTGTTTATCCGCATCCGCGATGCCATAGAGCGCCAGCGCCTTGTCGACGATCTTGCGGATGGAGACGCTGCATTGCGCCTCGATGAGCAGGTTGACGAGGCCGAGGGCCTGACGGCGCAGGCCGAATGGATCCTGGGAGCCCGTCGGGATCTTGCCGATGCTGAACATGCCCACGAGGGTGTCCAGTTTATCCGCGAGGCTCACGACACGGCCCGCCGGGCTCTGTGGCAGCACATCGCCCGCGAAGCGCGGCTCGTAATGCTCGTCAATGGCCACGGCCACCTTCTCGCACTCGCCGTCGAGGCGCGCATACTCACGGCCCATGATGCCCTGCAGCTCGGTGAACTCCGTGACCATGCCCGTCACGAGGTCGGCCTTGCAGAGGAACGCCGCGCGCTTCGCATGCTTGCGCGTCTTCTCATCCGCGTCTACGAGGTCGCAGATGAAGTCGGCCAGCGCGACGAGGCGCTCGGATTTCTCGTACATCGTGCCGAGGCCCTGCTGGAACACGACGGTCTTCAGCTTGTCGCGGTGCTCGGCGAGGCTCTTCTTGCGGTCTTCATCGAAGAAGAACTGTGCATCGGCGAGGCGGGCGCGCAGCACGCGCTCGTTGCCGTGCTGCACCGTCTCCAGATGCTCCTTGCTGCCGTTGCGCACGGTGATGAAGAGCGGCAGTAGCTTGCCATCCTTGTCCTTGACCGGGAAGTAGCGCTGATGGTCGCGCATTGGCGTGATGACCGCCTCCGGCGGCAGCTGGAGATATTTCTCCTCGAAATGGCCGCAGAGCGCCGTCGGATACTCGACGAGGTAGACGACCTCTTCCAACAAATCCTCGTTGACCTCGACCTCGCCGCCGTTCTCGCGGGCCACGGCCGCGATCTGCTCGCGGATCATCTGCTCGCGGCGCTGCTGGTCAGCGATGACGTACTGCTCCTCGCAGGCTTTCTCGTAGCTGTCGGCATCGGGAATCTCGAAATCACCCTGGGAGAGGTAGCGATGGCCGCGGGACGTGCGGCCGGACTTCACCTCGGCCACCTCGAACGGGATGACCTCTTTATCGTAGAGGGCCACGAGCCAGCGCAGCGGGCGGATGAACTTGAAGTCGAGATCAGCCCAGCGCATGTTGTTCGGGAAGCTCAGGCCACAGATGAGCTCCGGCAGCAGCGTCTCGAGGAGCTTCGCCGTCGGCTGGCCGGCCTCGTGCACCTCGGCGTAGACGTAGCCGTCCTTCTGCACGAGTTCTTCCGGTTTCACGCCCTGACCGCGGGCAAAGCCCTGGCAGGCCTTGGTCGGATTGCCTTCGGCATCAAAGGCGACCTTGATGGACGGGCCGCGCTTCTCGCTCTCGACATCGTCCTGCTTCTCCGCGAGCCCCTTGACGAGCAGTGCCGTGCGGCGCGGCGTGCCGATGGTGCGCACATTTTCATAGACGAGGCGGTTCTCCTTGAAGGCCGCCTCCGCTTTCTCCTGCAGCTGTTTGAGGATGCCCGGCATCACATGCGCGGGGACCTCCTCCGTACCGATTTCCAGTAATAAGTCCTTGCTCATGCTTTCTCCCCCTTGTGCAGCATCGGATAACCGAGTTTCTCACGCTGTGCCAGATAGCACTCCGCGCACAGGCGCGCCAGCTTGCGCACGCGGCCGATAAAGGCGGCGCGCTGCGAGACGCTGATGGCGCCGCGGGCATCGAGCAGGTTGAAGGTATGCGAGCATTTCAGCACGTAGTCATAGGCCGGATGCACATAGCCCTCGCCGATGACGCGCACGGCCTCGGCCTCGTACTTGTCGAAGAGCTCGAAGAGCATCTTCTCGTCCGAGAGGTCAAAGGAGTACGTGGACTGCTCGAACTCGTTCTGATGGAAGATATCGCCGTAGGTGTAGAAATCATTCCACTGCAGATCGTAGACGTTCTCGACGCCCTGAATATACATGGCGAGGCGCTCCAGGCCGTACGTGATCTCCGAAGCCACGGGCTTGATGTCCTGCGAGCCGACCTGCTGGAAATACGTGAACTGCGTGATCTCCATGCCGTCGAGCCAAACCTCCCAGCCGAGGCCCCAGGCACCCAGCGTCGGAGACTCCCAGTTGTCCTCGACGAAGCGCACGTCGTGCTCCTGCAGGTTGATACCGAGGCGCTCCAGCGAAGCGAGATAGAGCTCCTGGATGTTGTTCGGCGACGGCTTCATGATGACCTGGAACTGATGATGCTGATAGAGGCGGTTCGGGTTGTCGCCGTAGCGGCCATCGGCAGGTCTCCGCGACGGCTCGACGTAGGCGACGTGCCACGGCTCCGGACCGAGCACGCGCAGGAACGTATGCGGATTCATCGTGCCAGCGCCCTTCTCTACATCGTAGGGCTCTGCCAGGATGCAGCCCTGCTCAGCCCAAAACTTCTGCAGGGTCAGGACGATTTCCTGAAAGTTCATGTAGACAGCTCCTTTGCTGATACCAGATGTGTTACAGAAACAAAAAGTCTCGTTCCTGCAACGAAAACGATCGTTACAGGGACGAGACTTGTCAAGACAAATTCCGCGGTTCCACCCTGATTGACTGCCAGTGGCAGCCCACCTCAACGTATAGAATTACGCTCCAAAGTGCCTTTCGCGCACACCGCCCGGCTCACACCATCCCGGACTCGCTGGCTTCGGCGCTACTCTTCTTTTTCATAGCTGTCCCAATTCTACCCCATTCACCGGTAGGTGTCAAGCCAGGTTATACTTATGCGGCTCATCATCCTGATGGGATGCGGCAGCTGTTTCCTCCGCTTCGTCCTCAGCCTCTGCTTCGGCGACAGTCTCCTCGCCCTTGAGGATGCGCATGAACTCCCCGCCCGTGATGGTCTCTTTCTCGTAGAGATAGCCCGCGAGCTCGTCGAGCTTGTCCAGATTGTCGCTGAGCAGCTGCTTCGCCTTCTCGTGCTGTGCACGCACGAGGGCCACGACCTGCTTGTCGATGGCGTCCTGCGTGGCCGCTGAGCATGCGAGGCTCGTGTCGCCGCCGAGGTAACGGTTCGTGACCGTCTCCATGGCGACCATGTCGAAGTCCTCGCTCATGCCGTAGCGCGTGATCATCGAGCGCGCAAGCTTCGTGGCCTGCTCGATATCGTTGGCTGCGCCCGTGCTCACCTGGCCGAACTTCACTTCCTCGGCCGCGCGGCCACCCGTGAAGGTCGCGATCTTGTTCTCCAGTTCCTCTTTCGTGAGGATGTACTGGTCCTTCTGCTCCACCTGCATGGTGTAGCCCAGCGCGCCGCTGGTGCGCGGGATGATCGTGATCTTCTGCACGGGCGCGGAGTGGGACTGCAGCGCCGCCACCAGCGCATGGCCAATCTCGTGATAGGCCACGGTGTGCTTCTCCTTGTCGGAGAGGATTGCGTTCTTCTTCTGGTAGCCCGCGATGACCACCTCGACGCTTTCCTCGAGGTCGGACTGGGTCACGAGATCGCGACCCTGCCGCACGGCGCGCAACGCGCCCTCGTTGACGATATTCGCGAGCTCCGCGCCCGAGGCGCCAGCCGCCATGCGCGCGATGGTGTGGAAGTCCACGTCATCGGCGAGGTGCACCTTCTTGCCGTGCACCTCGAGGATGGCCTCGCGGCCCTTGAGGTCGGGCAGTTCCACGGGCACGCGGCGGTCGAAGCGGCCGGGGCGCAGCAGCGCCGGATCGAGGGAATCGGGGCGGTTCGTGGCCGCGAGGATGATGACGCCGTTATTCCCCTCGAAGCCGTCCATCTCCGTGAGCAGCTGGTTCAGCGTCTGCTCGCGCTCGTCGTTGCCCATGTTCGCGCCATTGCGCTTCTGGCCAATCGCATCGATCTCGTCGATGAAGACGATGCAGGGTGCCTTTTCCTTGGCCTGCTTGAAGAGGTCGCGCACCTTCGAGGCGCCCATGCCGACGAACATCTCCACGAACTCCGAGCCCGCGATGGAGAAGAACGGCACGTCCGCCTCGCCCGCCACGGCCTTGGCGAGCATCGTCTTGCCGGTACCCGGCGGGCCGACGAGCAGCACGCCCTTCGGCATCTGCGCACCGATGGAGGAATACTTCTTCGGATTGTGCAGGTAATCGACGATTTCGGAGAGGTTCTCCTTCGCCTCATCCTCACCGGCCACATCCTTGAAGTGGATGCCCTCCGAGGACGGCACATAGATCTTGGCCTGATTGCTGCCCATGCCGAAGAGCATGCCGTTGCCACCGCCCCGCTCCATGAGCTTGCGGCTGAAATACTGGCCGATGGCGAAGAAGATGATGAGCGGCAGGATCCAGGCGAGGAAGAAGCTCACGATGGGCGAGGTCTCCTCCTTGATATCCTGGTTGAACTGCGCGCCGGAGGCATGCAAGCGGTCGACAAGCTCCGGGTCATTCACGAGACCGGTCTTGTACTTCTTGTTATCCTCCTTGCCCGTGAAGAGGATCTGGTTGTCCTTGATCTCCACCTGGCTGATCTGCTGGTTCTCCGTCATATCCATGAACGTGCCGTAATCGACCTGCTCGATCTGCGCCTGGTCGAAATAGGGCCGCGCCATTTCATTGAATAACAGCATCACCGCCAGGACGAGAATATAGTAAAACGCCATGGGTTTCTTCGGCGGTTGTACTTCCTGCATGAAATCATCCCTTTATATACAAAGTTTTCACCGTGATATTGACCTCGTGCACAATCATGCCCGTCATGTACTCGACGGCATCCGTTACCTGCTTTTGCAGTTGGTGCAGCAGCGTGGGGATATGGTTGCCATAGCCGATGACGACCGACGCCGCGATATGGAGGCCCAGGTCCTCTTCCCCTTGCATGATGTGCTCCACCTGCAGGCTGTTGACCTTTTCCAGGGCTTTCTGCCTGCCCATGGTCTCGCGCACGATGGCCTTGATGGCGCTGTCATCGATGATCAGCTTGCCGTAGTAGCTGAAGACCGGACGCACGATGGACTTCTCGCCGAGGCGGCGTCGCCGCGTGCGCGAGCGCTTGAAGATGGTCTGCAGCGGGTCGATGAGATAGCCGGAGAAATGCGGCTTCAGCTCGATCGTCGGCACGGGAATGATGTGCTGGCCCTTCTTCATGCGGTAGTAGCGCGCCTTCTTCATCTCCGCCTTCGTCGCGATATCCTCGATATGGATGATTTTGGCGATGGGCGGCAGATGCAGCGCCTTGGCGATCTTCTGCACCATGTTCTCCGAGGTGCCGAGCACGAGGATGCGATGCGGCTTCTCGCGCTGGATAGCCGCCGATACCTCCTCGGCATGGCCCGGCAGGATGAAGATGGCGCGCCGCACGGCCATGATGCGGCTCTTTTCCTTCTTGGCCGACTTGCCCGCGACGATCTTGCCATCCTTGATGAGGATGCCGTCGTCGATGATGGCGTCAGCGTGATTCTTATGGGCCACGATGAGGGCACGGTGGCTCTTGCCCGTGCCGCTGGGCCCGACCAGCGCGATTACATCCATTTGCTGCTGCTCCTTTTCCCTGCCTGTCAGGGCAGGCCATACGCTTTAGAGCTTCTGTACCGGACGGTAGAACTTCTCCGCCCATTGATCCTCGATGGTGAAGACCCCGAGCTCCGTCGGATAGCGCGTCGGGAAGCCGTGGTAGTCGGAGCCGCCCGAGACGAGCAGGCCATAGCGGTCGGCCATCGCCAGGTAGCGCTGCGTATCCTCCTCATTGTGCCGCGGGTAGAAGCACTCCAGTCCCTCGATGCCGCTCTGGCAGATCCGCTCCACCAGCGCATCGTCGCCGACGAGCTTCGGGTGCGCCAGCACCGGCGTGCCGCCCGCCGCCTTGACGAGGTCGACGATCTCGCGCACCTCCAGCCGGTAGTGCGGCACGTAGGCGGGCTGTCCCTTCGCCAGCAACGCATCGAACGCCTCCCGGATGGAGGGGAAATACCCCTTCTTCACGAGGACGCGCCCGATATGCGAGCGGCTGATGGACTTGCTGGCACCGGCCAGCGTCAGTACCTCCGTCTCGCTGACGTCATAGCCGAGCTGCTGCAGCTTCGCCACCATCTCCGAGAAGCGCGTCCAGCGCGCCTCCGTGATGTCGTTGAGCTTGTCCACGAGCGGCCCGTAGAAGATATCGATATTGTAGCCGAGAATATGGATTTCGCGCAGCGGATGATGCGCGCTGAACTCAATTCCCGGAATGATGCGTATGCTCTTGCAAGGGTACATGCCAGTCTCGTAAAGATGGCCGATGCCCCCCACCGTATCGTGGTCGGTGATGGCCATATACCTGAGTCCGGCATCCTTGGCTGCCGCCACCAGTTCCTCCGGCGTCAGCCGGCCATCGGAATAGGTGGTGTGCATATGCAGATCGCTTGCCATAGCTCTTAGCTCTCTCCTGTCATCTGTGGTTCCTAGACAGCAGGCAAAATTACCTGCTCTAGGGTATATTCGGCACGCGGGGCACGATTCCTGCCCCCGTCTTTTATTCCGTGATAAAAATGCGCTCGATGCCCGTCGTGCGGTTCGTCGCATCGTCGATATCGACGAGCACGGCCGAATAGACGTTCGGCCCGCCGGCCACGTTGAAGCGCACGGGGCGGCCCGTCGTGAACTTGTAGAGGATATTCTCCACCTCCACGCCGAGCACGGAGTTCCACGGGCCCGTCATGCCGAGATCCGTGATATAGGCCGTGCCCTGCGGCAGCATGCGCGCGTCCGCGGTCTGGATATGCGTATGCGTGCCCACGACCGCGTTCACGCGCCCGTCGAGATACCAGCCCATGGCCATCTTCTCCGACGTCGCCTCCGCATGGAAATCGAGCAACAGGATATCGCACTCATCCCTGAGCTCGCGCAACAGATCCTCCACCTTTTGGAACGGGCAGTCCAGTGCTGGCATGAACGTGCGCCCCGAGAGGTTCATCACGCCGATGTTCTTCGCCTTGAAGGGATAGATGCAGCAGCCCTTGCCCGGCGTTCCCTCGGGATAGTTCGCGGGGCGGATGAGGAAGGGCTCGTCATCGATGAACTCCAGCACGTCCTTCTTGTCCCAGACATGGTTGCCCGAGGTCACGATGTCCGCGCCGCCGCGGTAGAGCTCATCGAGCGAACCGCGCGTAAAGCCCTTGCCCCCCGCGGAGTTCTCGCCGTTCACCACCACCACGTCGATGTGCTTCTCGCGCCGCAGCTGCGGCGTATACTGGCAAAAGGCCTTGCGCCCGGCATGTCCCACGACATCTCCGGTCAGCATGATTCTCATCCTGTTTTCCTCCCTCAGCTTGCTTCAGCGATTATAGACGATGACATGGCCCTCGTCGCGATAGCCCGCCAGTGCCACGCGCGGCGGATGCTGCTGCATCTCCACCAGCAGCATGGCGAACATATCCTCCTGCTGCTGGATAAAGGTGTCATCCAGCAACGAATCCATCTGATGATCCACGGCCAGATCCTCTCCGTAGGTCTGCACCGCAACATCGATGATCAAATCTACCTCGTCGGACGTCAGATTCTGCAGCGGCAGCTCGACGTGTACGCGGGACACCTCCTCCACCACATCCGCCGTGATCTGGAAGGCTTCCTCGGCTGGCACGCGCCCCTCCAGATGGCGGTAGGCGGCATAGCTTTCCCGCAGCTGGCCATCGTAAAGGTCAAGGGCCACTTTATTCAGGGGACACTTCAGGACGAAATTCAGCGTCACCATCCTGCTGCGCGGCTCATATTCCACGGTATCCACCTCGGGATAGCGCACGAGCAGCGAGCCCAGCCACTGCACCTCATGCGGCTGCGGCGGCCTGCCCTGATGTAGCTTCTGCAGCAGCTTGTGTAATTTCTTGAACGGCATGGCTACCTTCTTTCTCTCCAGCCATCATAATACGAAAGGGCACAGGCTGACGCCTGTACCCCATAGGATTCCTGTATGGACAGCTTATTTCGCGTAATCGACCACGCGCGTCTCACGGATAACCGTGCACTTGATCTGGCCGGGATACTCCAGCTGCTCTTCGATTTTTTTCGTGATATCGTGGGCCAGCGCCGCAGCCTCGGCATCGTCGATCTTGTCCGGCTTGACCATCACGCGAATCTCGCGGCCCGCCTGGATGGCATAGCAACGCTCCACGCCCTCAAAGGACTCCGCGATACCCTCGAGATCCTTGAGGCGCTTCAGATAGGACTCCAGGCTCTCGCGGCGCGCACCCGGGCGTGCCGCCGAGACGGCATCCGCCGCAGCCACGAGCACGGACTCCACCGACGTCGGCTCCACATCGCCATGATGGGCCTCGATCGCATTGATGACGTCCTTGGACTCGCGGTACTTGCGCGCGAGATCAGCGCCGATGGTCACATGCGGGCCCTCGACCTCGTGGTCGATGGCCTTGCCGATATCGTGCAGCAGGCCACCGCGCTTGGCGAGCATCACATCGCAACCCAGCTCCGAGGCCATGACTCCTGCGAGGTGCGAGACCTCGATGGAATGGTTCAGCACGTTCTGGCCATAGCTCGTGCGGTAACGCAGGCGGCCGAGCAGCTTGATGAGCTCCGGATGGATACCGTGCACGCCCGTCTCGAACGTGGCCTGCTCGCCGGCCTCCTTGATGCGCTGCTCCACCTCGCGCCGAGCCTTCTCGACCATCTCCTCGATACGGGCCGGATGAATGCGGCCATCCTGGATGAGCTTCTCCAGCGCGATGCGCGCGATTTCGCGGCGCACCGGGTCAAAGCCCGACAGGATGACGGCCTCCGGCGTATCGTCGATGATGAGGTCGATGCCCGTCAGTGTCTCCAGCGTGCGGATGTTGCGGCCCTCGCGGCCGATGATGCGGCCCTTCATTTCGTCGTTCGGCAGGGCCACGACCGAGACCGTCGTCTCCGCCACATGATCGGCAGCGCAGCGCTGGATGGCGAGCGAAAGGATCTCACGGGCCTTCTTGTCGGCCTCGTCCTTCGTCTGCTGCTCGTATTCCTTGATCTTCATGGCCTTTTCGTGCCTGAGTTCTTCCTCAGCCTCCGCCATGAGCATGGTACGGGCTTCCTCCGCCGTAAGGCTGGAGATGCGCTCGAGTTCGGCTTTCTGCTGCTCGTGCATCGCGTCGACGGCCTTCTGGCTCTTGTCGAGGCGCGACTCCTTGCGCGAGAGGTTCTCCTCGCGCTTCTCCAGGGACTCCAGCTTGCGGTCGAGCTTATCCTCTTTCTGGGATACCGTGCGCTCCTGCCGCGACAGCTCGTTGCGCCTCTCCTTGGTGTCTTTCTCCAGGTCGGAGCGCAGACGGTGAATCTCTTCCTTTGCTTCCAGCAAAGCTTCTTTTTTTCTGGTTTCGCCTTTTTCTTCGGCGTCAGCTACAATCTTTCTGGCCTGTTCCTCGGCGGAACCGATCTGTGCCTCAGCTGCGCGCTTGCGCATCATATAACCAGCACCGGCACCGACGATAACAGCTACTATTACCGCTAGTATCAATGTAACGATAATATTCACCCCCCTTTCAATTTATTGCTTTTATGCGGTTTTTTCGATAGTTTGACAAGTAGGACACTTATATCAATGATATCGTTTATAACCATACCCTACTATTTTACGGTTTTTCCCGCATAGTGTCAAGAAAATACCATTCGGCGGGCAGGATACTGGGCAAACCGTGTCGAAAGAGAGTAAGTATAGGAATAAAGTGCTATTATTAAAGAAAAAAAACAGGTGAAAACATTATGGTAAAATGTGCCCGCTGCGGACGCAGCATCGAAGAAAAGAATGCTCTGAAACATAAGGGGGAGGACGGGGAATACGAGGTCATCTGCCAGGACTGCTTCAGGGAGGCCACCGGCGTCAACTACCAGACCTTCGCCTACCGGCGTGAGAATGCGAAGATGACGCTCATCGCCGTCCTCTTCTGCCTGGCCGCCACGGTGTATGCCTTCGTAACAAAGGGCATCCTCTACGGCTCCCTCGGCATCGTCCTGACCATCCTTGTCTACCTCTTCGCCTCCAAGAAGCGCTGAGTAACACATGAAAAGGAAAACCGCCCTGACCAAACGTACAGAGCGGTAAAAATAGGATTTTCTGCTACAAACCGCACCGTCATCCTTACTATGGTGCGGTTATTCTTCGTCTGCCAGCAACATGCGCACGATATCCTGACGGCTCACGATGCCGACGAGCTTGCCGCCCGCATCGACGATGGGCACGCGTTTGATGTGCTGGTCGCGCATCTTTTTTGCGATCTCACGCACCTCGGTATCCGGCGCGGCCGTCACGACCTCCGACGTCATGATCTGCTGCGCATCCACGGCGGCCAGCTTGTTGAACTGCTGGCGGTACTCCCGCAGGCCATGATAGTAGATCACCGCGCCGAGAATGCAGAGGCCGTCCGGCGCGGCTGGCCCCGTTTCCTTGTAGAGCAGGTCGCCCTCGCTCACGATGCCGCACAGTCTCCCATCCGCCGCCACGACGGGCACGCCGGAAATCTTGTGGCTGACCAACAGCTCCGCCACCTCGCGCACCGACGCCTCCGGCCGCACCGTCAGCACCTGCGTCGTCATAATATCCTTGGCTAACATAGCCATCACCTCATTTCTATAGGTATAATTCGCGCCCAGGATACCAGATTCCTGCCGGAATGCTGTTTCCGTCGAACCTTCACACGACGTCAGGGACGCCCTTTAGCGGAAAGCCTTATCAATCCTGGCACCATTTTCCTGTAATTTCTTCTCCAGGGCGTCCAACTTATCCATATAGGTTTTGACATCATTTAATGAAGCATCTGTGATGGGATAGACCGACAGCGCACGGTAAAATTTTTCCTGATATTCTACGTCTGTTTTCATATCTTCAAACAGCTCGCTGAATTGTTCTCTCTCTCCTACCGTGCAACCGGTAATGCCCTTTAATACATCGACCTTCTCCATCTTGCTGCGCAGCTTAGCCATTTGATCGGCATCGGCAGCCAGCTTTCCGGATGCCTCTTTGATGGCGCTTTCATCGCCCTTCTTTACGGCCGCCATCAGGGCATCATGATGCGCATCTCCCTGTTTCATCAGTTCCTTGCACGAACCCCAATATTTCTTCACGCTGTTTTGATACGTGAGATACGCATTGCGCCGCTGCGTCCTGCGTGCCAGCTGCGCCGGCGTCAGGGCATTGGACATGCCATTCTGCTCCGTAGGTATGCTGTTCGATGCCTGCTGCCCCTTGGCCATATTCGTAATAGCCATTGACATCGGCTTTATTTTCCAACAGCAGCTGAGCTACCTCGCGCTTATCATTACGAATAGCCCACCACAATCCCGTATAGCCTGCATGCGACACGCTTTCCGCATAGACGCCATTGACATCAACGCCAGCTGCGAGCATGCTCTTGACCGTATCGCAGTCGCCCTGCTTCACCGCCATGATAAACAAGCGCTGGTTATCGCTGGGTGTTTTGTAGAAATGGTATTTCGCGTCCGTCGCGGACCATGCGGCCTCTGCCGGCGTCATCTGTGCCGACGGCACGGCAGCGGCCATCAATACTGCCAGGCCGACGGTTAACGACAGTTTCCGTAATTTCGATACACGCATCATGGTCAATCCTCCACCTTTTCCCTTGTCCCACGCTGGATTTCTTCATAACATCGTAAAAATTATACCACCTAAGTCCCTTTTGAACAATCTTCCACGAAAAACCCTTGCCAGATAACATCATTGACTAAATCAACTTTTTATTTTGCAATTAAGCCTGTTTAATTCGGTTTAATTATGCTACACTATAGAAAAAGGTTTGCGTATGGATAACAGGAGGTTGACATGATGAAACGGAGTTTCCGGCAAAAAATCGCTATGAGTGTGGCAGCAGTGGTGCTGGCCTGCCCGCTTTCTATTGGCATGGCGCCTGCGCCGACAGCAGAAGCAGGCGACCTCTTGGGCAATATCCTCGGTGCAGCGATCGACGGGGCAGCCTATTCCGTAAAGTTAAACAAAGAGATCAACTATATTAACGGTACGGAAAAGGGACGCAACGAATATTTTGCCGCGATGAAGAAGCAATACGGTGTCAATAACGACTGGACGCTGAACAATCGTCTCGACGGCATCATGACGAACCTGACCCAGGCGATTGGACAGGTGGACAAATCCATCTACGAAAAGCCCTACCAATATTTTATCAATAAAGATGACAGCTTCAACGCCTTCTGCACACTTGGGCATAATATGAGCGTCAATCAGGGTCTGTTCAAATACATCGACAACGATGACGAGATTGCCGTCGTCCTGGGCCATGAGATGGGCCATGGGCAGAAGGATCACCCGGCCAAGGGTGCAAAAAAATCCATTGGCCCGGCCGTGCTCGCGGAAGCCACGGGGGGCAACGTACTCGGCAATATCGCGGCAAATCTCTGGAACAACCGCGGTATCACGCGCCCTCAGGAATGGGAGGCCGATAATCTCTCCTTTGAATATATCACCCACTCGAACTATAATCCCGGCGCTACCGCGGCCATCTGGCAGCGCGTCCTGGACAAGATGGGCGATGTTTCCGGCTGGCAGAATGCTACCTCTGATCATCCGAGCAACAAAGACCGCCGCGACAACTACGAAAAAAAATTGGAAGAATACAGCAACTACCATGTCGCTGTGAAGCAGAACGATAAAGACGGTATCGTCATGGTAAATAAAAAAGAATTCTGCATCCCTGCTCCCTATGGCAGCATGAGCAGCAAAGAGCGCGCCTACTTCGTGGAGGGCAATCTCGCCGCCGCCTACCGCAACGGCCACAATAAGTCAGCGGCCAGCGTGAATGGCAATACGGTGATGCTCGGTGCACAGCCCATCATCACCTGCGTAAACGGCGATGAAAGCGCCGAGACCCTCGCCGAGCGCCTGAACAAAATCAAATAACTCCCTAGGGGAATGCTGATTAAATCGCCAGCCCATCTTGCCGCATCTTTTTCGTCTGAAGCTAACGCATAAGCGACCACTAAGGGCTAAAGCCCTAAGTGTCTGCTTACGTCGTCAGCGGCTCTCGACATAGCACCGCTATGCCTTCGAGCCACTTCCTAGCCCAGACAAAAAATCTACGACAATCTGGACCAGCTCAATTAATCAGCGTTCCCCTATGAAAATCCGCTCCCTTGCTATATAATGATGGTAACATCTTTAGCAAGGGAGTTTTTTTATGCATCTGCGCCCCTATCGCACCTCGATTATCCTGGCCATCACCTTCACACTGGTGTTGTCCACGTTCTGGTTCCTGCCGCAGCTGGCCTTTATCATCTTTATCTCCATGCTGCTGCAGCTGCTCCTCTCCCCGCTCGTCGAGCGCCTCGTGCCGCATCTTTCGCGTGCCCTGGCCTCGGCACTGGTACTGCTTTCCTTTGTGCTGCTGCTGATCGGCGCCGCCTTCCTGATCTCCAGCTCCTTCATCCCGACCTTTACCCAGTTCATCGCGGAGTTTCCCCGTATCTCGGCGGATTTGCAGGCCTCTGTGGCCATGCAGGATTCACCGATGCTGGCGGGCGAGCTGGATAATCTCTGGGGCGAGCTGCAGGAGATCAGCGTCGAGGCGCTGAAATCCTCACTCTCCATCCTGCCCGCCGTATTCGGCCGCGTCATCGACCTCGTCATCATCTTCTTCGTGACCTTCTATCTGCTCAAGGACGGCGAGGCCATCAAGTCCTGGATTGCCTCCCTCTTTCCCAGCCGGGACTATACGCGCGTCATCGCGCTCTTCGACCGCATTCTGCTCGCACTGCGCACCTACATCTGCAGCCAGCTCGTGATCTGCTGCATCACGGGCACGGTCGTCTTCCTATACTTCACGCTGCGCGGCCTGCCCTACGGCTCGGTCTTCGCAGTCGCCTCAGGCATCGCCGAATTCATCCCCGTCCTCGGCCCCACCGTCGCCTCGATCTTCGGCACGCTGCTCACGGCCACGACCGGCATCTGGTTCGCCATCCAGACCGCCTGCTTCTATCTCGTGCTCACGCAGATCAACCATAACATCGTCTACCCGACCCTCATCGGCCGCTCGCTCAACCTGCACCCCGTGGCCATCATCCTCGGCATCATCCTCGGCGGCGAAGTCCTCGGCCCCGCAGGCATGTTCCTCGCCGTCCCCTTCATCGTCATCTGCAAGCTCGTCATCGAGGACATCTACCGAGACCGCCAGCAGCTGAGAAAGAACGTCCACATGTCGCGCTGGCTCAACAAAAAACTCGCCAGCGAGCACGAACGGCAAAAATCGTAATCAATCCAACGAATTGAATTCACTATCTAAAAAAGGAGACACAGCTGCGTCTCCTTTTTGCATATCTGCATATAAATTGTAAATATCGCTTTCAGCCCTGCTCCCTTTATTTTTTGGTATGCTTGCTGACCATAAAGCCCGTGGCCTGCTGGTTGGCCATGATGACGACGTCGCTGATCTGGACGCGGCGCGGCTGGTCGATGGTATAGGCGATAACATCAGCGATGTCCTCCGGCGTCAAGGCCTCTACGCCTGCATAGACGTTAGCCGCCCGCGCCGCGTCACCATGGAAGCGCACGGTAGAGAACGACGTCTCCACAATGCCCGGCTGGATGGTCGTGACCTTGATGTCCGTGTCGATGACATCGATGCGGATGCCATCGCTGAACGTCTTGACCGCGGCCTTCGACGCGCAGTAGACGGCGGCACCGGCATACGCATACAGCCCGGCCGTCGAGCCCAGGTTCACGATATGCCCCGTGTTGCGCTCGACCATGGCCGGCAGCAGGGCGTGCGTGACGAGGAACAGGCCCTTGATGTTGGTATCAATCATCTCCATGATATCCTGTTCCTGGGTCTGCGCATAGGGCTCCAGGCCGCGTGCCAGGCCAGCGTCATTCACCAGGACGTCGGGCGCCCCGAAATCAGCGAGCGCCTTTTGCGTAACCGCATGGATAACTGCCGCGTCCGTGACATCCAGTACCACAGGCGTCACCTTTACTGCCGCCTGTGCCTCGACATCCGCCCTGACCTGCTGCAGCTTGCCCAGGTTACGGCTCGCGATGACCAGGTCATAGCCCTTCGCCGCCAAAGCCAAGGCCGTAGCCCGGCCAATGCCGCTGGACGCTCCTGTGATAAACGCATACTTTGCCATAAAAAATTCCTCCTCTATATATCCAAAAGGCACCGAGTAAACGTAAGTGAATATACAGCCTGAATCAGAGGCGATGAAATTCTCCGTGCCTATATCTGCAACCAGCTCGCCAACGAGCAAGAACGCCAAGAATCGTAATCAAACGAATTGAATTTGCAGGCGTTTGCCCAAACCTCTGGCAATTTTGCACAGGGTACGCACGCTGGGAGACTCTGCCCCCGTCTCGATCCGGCTCAGATTCGACTGGCGTATACCACAGATTTCGGCGAGCTGCTTCTGTGTGAGATTATGGTCCTGACGCGCCTTGATGAGCATCAGATTAACCTCATGCTCCGGCTGCAACGCCTCCCATTCCTCACGAAATGCCTCATCCTGCATCTGCTCGCCCAAATATTTCTCGTAATCATCCATGTCCATCACTCCTCCATCTGGTGCCGCTGCATGTATTGACGGCGATATTTCTCTGCCCTGGCTACTTCGCCAGGTGGCGTTTTCTGCGTCTTTTTTATGAAGCCATGTGTCAGTACCGCTTTGTCACCCAGCATAAAAAAATACAAGACCCTTGAGATATTTCCCTCTGCCTGCGCACGTAACTCATATATTTCGCCATCCAGATGCTTGGAAGCAGGTGGCCGAAGCATATGCCCTATTTCATGCAGGTAACGAATCCTGTCGAGCATCTTCGCTCGCATCTTAGGACTAAGCGAGTCCAAAAATTTCTTTACAGGTTGCTCGCCGTTTTCTGTCTTGAAAAACTCTATCTCCATCTGCAACCTCCTGTTTCTATCTTATTACTTTTTAGGAATATTTGCAATAAGCAATAAGCTCGATCGTCAGATATTTTTTGCCGTCCGCCGCATCCTGCCACGTCGTCAGCCCCATGTGTGCCTTGGTATAGTCAGCGTGCTCCACGATAGTCGTATAATGGCACGCTTGCCCCGTGTGTTAGCATAGTTGTCAGTGAAACCTAAAACCTTTTGTGGTACGATGTAGGCACCACGAAATGCGAAAGGAATGACAACCATGCAATACAGTAATGAACTTCGGGAAGCCGTGCTGAA
>Ga0256404_1000724_pt1 | contig 84571 bp, 63 predicted proteins | sample RumenRJG_01DNA_FD_185990 | JGI IMG/M metagenome (GOLD analysis project Ga0256404, IMG submission 185990) | Bovine rumen microbial communities from Lethbridge, Alberta, Canada - RJG_01 | ecosystem: Host-associated > Mammals > Digestive system > Stomach > Rumen | place: Canada: Alberta | collected...
ATTTTGCTTGTCTTGATTTGCAGCACTAAGGTAAGTGAAAAATCTGACATGGCAAAATCCTGAGCAACTTTTTGTTGCTCAGGTACTTATAAAGAAAGTTAAACTAAAGTGCTGCGGAATTAAGGTTAACGAGCAATAGCCCGCGTGAGGCCACAAAATTGCGTATCTTTGTGCATACGAACACTAATTTTTAAATCAATATGGATTTAGTAGAACGGTTTATCAATTACACCAAGTTTGATACGCAATCGGCTGAGGACTCCACCACCGTGCCGAGTACCCCGAAACAGCTCATCTTTGCCAAATACCTGAAGGAGGAACTGGAAAGTGAGGGACTGAAGGACGTCGAGATGGACGACATGGGTTACATCTATGCCACCCTGCCGGGCAACAGCAAGAAGAAGACTCCGACCATCGGCTTCATCTCCCACTACGACACCGCGCTCGACGCCAGCGGCGCCAACATCAAAGCGCAGATTGTACGCCACTACGACGGCGGCGACATCGAGCTCTCGCCGGGCATCATCTCCTCACCCAAGAAATTCCCTGAACTGCTGGCTCACAAGGGCGAGGACCTCATCGTCACCGACGGCACCACGCTGCTCGGCGCCGACGACAAGGCCGGTATTGCTGAGATTGTGCAGGCCATGTGCTACCTGCGCGACCACGACGAAATCAAGCATGGCGACATCCGCATCGCCTTCAACCCCGACGAGGAGATTGGCATGGGTGCCCACCACTTCGATGTGGAGAAGTTCGGCTGCGACTGGGCTTACACCATGGACGGCGGCGACATCGGCGACCTGGAATATGAGAACTTCAATGCCGCAGCCGCCAAGGTCACCATTAAGGGCGTCAGTGTACACACGGGTTACGCCAAGGGTAAGATGATCAACGCCTCGCGGCTGGCCTGCGAGTTCAACAGCCACATCCCCGAGACCGACATTCCCGAAAGCACCGAGGGCTACCAGGGCTTCTTCCATCTGCTCTCAATCAACAGCCACTGCGAGGAGGCCAAGCTGAGCTACATCATCCGCGACCACGACCGCAAGAAGTTCGAGGTCCGCAAGGACTTCATGGAGGGCATCGCCCGACAGATGAACGAGAAATACGGCGAGGGCACCGTCACCGTAGAGCTGAAAGACCAATACTACAACATGAAGGAGAAAATTGACCCCAACATGTATGTCATCGACATCGTGCTGAAAGCCATGCAGGAGAGTGGTGTCACACCGAAGGTGGAGCCCATCCGCGGCGGTACCGACGGCGCCCAGCTGTCATTCCGCGGTCTGCCCTGCCCCAACATCTTCGCCGGCGGCGTCAACTTCCACGGACCTTATGAGTTCGTTTCCATCCAAGTGATGCAGAAAGCCGTCGAGGTTATCACGAAGATCTGCCAGATCACCGAGACCTTCAACGACTAACCGACACTTCCCTAAGAAGTACGGAAGTACAGTGGTCTGGAAGTCCAGAAGTACGGAAGTTCAGAAGTCCAGTCATTAGTTTAATGTTACCGAATAACCGGACGCTTAGCCACATGACTGGACTTCCGGACTTCTGAACTTCTGAACTTCTACACTAAAATCACTTTATCCCAACATCCCACGCCAATGGCAGAACTACCCGACCTTATCAAAGACTTAGCGCTCATCCTCATCGTGGCGGGCGTCGTGACCCTGTTGTTCAAGAAACTGCGGCAGCCATTGGTGTTAGGCTACATCGTGGCGGGCTTCGTCGTCTCGCCCCACATGCCCCTGACGATGTCGGTCATCGACAAGACCGACATCCAGACGTGGGCCGACATCGGCGTGATGTTCCTGCTGTTCGCGCTCGGTCTCGACTTCTCGTTCAAGAAGATTCTGAAGATGGGCATGGCGCCCATCATTGCCGCCATCAGCATCGTCTTCTCCATGGCGATGCTCGGCATGGGCGTCGGCCACGCCTTCGGTTGGGACCACATGGACTGCATCTTCCTCGGCGGCATGCTGGCAATGTCGTCGACAACCATCATCTATAAAGCCTTCGACGACCTCGGACTGCGACAACAGCGCTTTGCGGGACTGGTGATGAGTGTGCTCATCTTGGAAGATATCCTCGCCATTGTGATGATGGTTATGCTGTCGGCCGTGGCCAGTGGCAGCAATCCCGACGGCGGTCAGATGATTGAGTCACTGCTGAAGATAGGTTTCTTTCTCATCCTTTGGTTTGTCGTTGGCCTCTACATCCTCCCCTCTTTCCTTCGCGTCACCCGCAAGCTGATGACCGACGAGACGCTGGTCATCGTGTCGCTGGGTCTCTGCTGCGCTATGGCCTGGATTTCCACGGCCGTGGGCTTCAGCTCGGCTTTCGGCGCCTTCGTGATGGGCAGCATTCTGGCCGAGACCATTGAGGTGGAGCGTATCGAGCGCGTGGTGCAACCCGTGAAGGATCTGTTCGGCGCCATTTTCTTCGTCTCGGTGGGTATGCTCGTCGACCCCTCCATCCTCGTCAGCTATGCGTGGCCCATCTGCGCCCTTGTGTTGGCTATTCTCCTGGGTCAGGCCATCTTAGGTACCTTCGGCTTCATGCTCAGCGGTCAACCGTTGAAGACCGCCATGCGCTGTGGCTTCTCGATGGCGCAGATTGGCGAATTCGCCTTCATCATCGCCTCGTTGGGCTTGTCGCTCCACGTCATCAGCGGCTTCATCTACCCCGTCATCGTGGCCGTGAGTGTGGTCACCACGTTCCTCACGCCTTACATGATACGCCTCGCCCCACCCGCCTACAACGCCCTGGAGCGTGTGCTGCCCCGCCGCTGGGTGCGCCGTCTCAACCACATGGGCACCGCACATCAGACGACGGTAAAGGAGCAGAGCCTTTGGCATAAGCTGCTGCGCAAGATGAGCATCAACACACTCATCTACACCATTCTCTGCATCGCCGTGACGGCTGTCATGCTCACCTTCGTACTGCAGACCATGCGCCACCTGCTGCCCCACTGGTGGGCCAATGGCGTGACCGGACTGCTCACGCTCGTCTGCATCGCACCGTTCATGCGGGCGCTGGTGATGAAAAACAACCATAGTGACGAGTTCCGCGAGCTGTGGACCGAGAGCCGGCTCAATCGCCTGCCGCTCATCTTCACCGTTCTGGTGCGCGTGACCATCGCCGCCCTCATCCTCTTCTATATCTGCAACTATCTGGCCCGCTTCGCCAACGCCATCGTCATCACGCTGGCTATCGTCATCATCGTGCTCATGGTGCTGTCGCGCAAGCTGAAGCACAGTTCCATCCGGCTGGAGCGCCGGTTCATTCAGAACCTCCACTCACGCGACATCGCCGCGCAGGTCACCGGCCAGCGCCGACCGCTGTTCGAGGACAAGCTCATCGACCGCGACATCCATATCTCCGACATCGATATTCCTGAAGACTCGGAATGGGCAGGAAAGACGCTCAGTCAGCTCCGCATCTCGTCGCGCTACGGTGTCCACATCAGCAGCATCCTGCGTGGTCACCAGCGCATCAACATCCCCGGCGGCGACACCATCATCTTTCCCGGCGACCGTCTGCAGGCTATCGGCAACGACGACCAGTTGCAGGCCTTCGACAAGGCGGCGCAGGGTGACCTTGTTCCCATCGACCCACACATTGAGGACCGCGAGATGCACCTGCAGAAGTTGCGCCTCTCGGCCAACAGTCAACTCATCGGTAAGACGCTCGGCGACAGCGGCATACGCGACCATTACAACTGCATGCTCGTCGGTATGGAGGCCGGCCAGCATGCCCTGACGATGATCAACGCATCGCATAAGTTCAAAGCCGGCGACATCATTTGGGTCGTCGGCGAGAAGCAGTCCATCAAACAATTAACGGAGGAGAACTAAACGCTCCTCAACCGCGGAGCGGTTGCGGAATGTAGCCCGGGGTTGAGCGTCAGCGAAACCCCGGGGAAGAGGGGTTGCCGATGAGCTTATTCATATTACCCCGTAGGGGTTCCGGCGATACGACTGCCGGGTATATCGTATTCACCAAGACTATTGTCGCACCCCCTACAGCTTCCCCGAGAAATCATCAGCTGCGGCTCACCTGCAAGCCCGTCGTGCTCAATCGCATATCGACGAAACGGGAGCGGGCGTTGAGAGGATGTTCCTTGAGTATCGTCTTGATGCGTGCGGCCGCATCGGGGTCTTTGGCTACCATATAGAGGTAACCGCCACCACCGGCGCCGGGCAGCTTATAACCCAGACAGAGGTCGTCGATGAGCGCGGTGAGGCGCGCTACCTCCGGCGGATTGGTACCGCTGTCGATCATCTGGTTCTGCGCCCACGTCTTGCGCACGAGCCGCCCCATCAGCTCAAAGTCGTTGCGCTGGATGGCATCGAACATCTCCAACGCATGCTGTTTCATCTGTCGGAGCAACATCAGTTGGTCGGACTGGTTGAGGAACATGCGCTTAACAATCTCGGCGAGGATGGTCTTCGCCGTACGCGTGATACCGGTATAATATAAAAGGTGGCAGGCGCTGTATTCGGGTCGGGTATAGAGGTCGGTGGGCAGCCAGCGGGCCTGCGGACACTGATTGGTGCCGGGCTGCGTCTGCAAGAGCTTCACGCCCGACAACAGTCCGCCGAACTGATCCTGCCATCCGCCACCCGTGGTGAGCATCTGCTCCAAAACCGACGTGCGGGCGCCAATCTCATTCTTATCCCATCCGAAGCCGAGGAAGTCGTTGAGCGTACCTAAGACGTTGGCCGACAGCACGCTGCTCGTGCCGAGACCCGACCCAGCAGGGATGGCCGAGAGCAACGTAATTTCAAGACCGCCGCCGAAGTCCTCGAGCTGCGCCCGCAACGAGGGATAGACCACATCGGAGAACGACGGATGGAAGCCGCAAAGCACCAGCGCCGCCTTAGGAATGGAGAAGGCACTGCCGACAAGGTTGAAGTTGGCAAGCTCGTCGTAGGTCATCACCGTCTCCGATACACCCAAGTCGATGCTTCGGATGATGATGACCGGCTGCTTGCAAGGCTTCACATAGGTTTGGATAGGCGGCTGGCCGTTGAGCTCAATGGCGAAGTTGACCACGTTGCCGCCTTCAAGCACACAACTTGGTGGCGTATCGGTCCATCCGCCGGCAATATCGATTCTCACCGGCGATCGGCCCCATACAATCTGATCCTCACACACCACCCGTCGCGGATGGAGTTTCTTATGCATAAACGGTTCGATGAGCGCCTCACGCAGCAATGCGAAGGCCCGTTGCCCGTCATCTTCGGCATGGGGGTTGGCCGTCAGTCGACTGCGGAACATGGCATCGCTGATGCGCTTCTCCATCGGCGCGTCGTCGCCCAACGCATCGGGCATCGGGACACCGAAGCGGTTCATCTCCTTGGCCGCATCGTCGAGGTCGAGCTGATAGAACACGCTGTGCTCATGATTGGTAGCCAACTGACTGTAGTTCTTAGCCCTGTACTGGCGTCGCTGTGCCACGAGCCGCTTCAGGTTGGCCTCATTGGAAATCTCCTCGGCGCTGAGCAAGCGGTCGGGCTTCACCCCGGCTTCGCCTTGCCGCATATAGCTGTCGAGGGCCTCAAACGAACGGAAATAGGGGAAGCGTGGCGTGGTTTGTTCTTTACCGGCAAACTTGTCGTAATAGCCGTAGCGGCGCACCACCCATCCGTTTTCATCAATGGGAACGAAGTCGATGCACTGCCCTTCGCTGAGCGTCACCTGCCAGTCGTTGTCGGGCGCACCGGTCACGATATTGTTGCGCGTGAGCTGCCATCCCTCGCCGAGTGTGGCATTCTCCACCCACACGTTCTCGTTGTCGTCGGTGAAGCGCACCTTGGTCAGGGCGTTTTGCACGAAGATTGACGGCTGCGGCTTACGCGAGTGGTGCATGATACGGCGCTGGTCGTTGACCAGATTCTGCAGGGCGAGCGTCGACGAGAGCAGTTCGTGCAAAGTGCCGAAGTGATAGAACTCGCCGCCAGCCAGCGGTACGACGGCCACCGAGAGCTGACGCAGTTCGTCGTCGACCTGCGTCGGACGGTCGCCTAAGCAACAGCCGAAGGTGCCGTAGAGGTCGTATTCCCTGACGCCGTTGGCATCGGTCGACCGCTTCATCAGCAGTTTTACGGCGCGGTCGCTGAGCAACCACACGCCAATATCGGTGAGATAATAATGGTCTTTCTGCAGTTGGCTGAGCGTCTCCACCGACGGTTTCTGCAGCATACACTCCATCCGCTGCGGTGTCTCATGTCTGGAGACGAACACGCCGTGATCCTTGGCAATCTCTGGCCCCAGCCACAAGCCATAGCACACCACATCGGCGTCGGGAATGGACTGCAGCGGTTCGGTGGCCCTGATGAGCACGTCGCCACTGACAATCATCGTGTGGAGTCCGGCCGGGGCCATTTCCATCAGCTGCCGGTAAAGCGGCATCTGCAGGCTGAGCAGCGTCTGCGACAACCGTTGTCCGCGCTCCCACCGCAGTACGGGAATGGGCGTGAGAATCTTACCCGATGGCGCATAGGCGGGCAGGCGCCGGCTCTGTCCACCGGCATGGATGAGCAGACGGCGGTCAGCGGCCAGCCACGCGTCGAAAGCGGCGGTGTCGGTCAATCCATCCTTACCCGTTACCTCGCGGAAAGCCTCGAGAAGCAACCAGGTGGTGCCGCCACCGGAACCTAATTTCTGACCTACGGGGTCGTTGCTGCAAAACCATTGGTCGCGCGGAAGGCCTGTGATATCGTGGAAGTTCCCAACAAGATTGGGAGGGAGGGAAAGCAATGTCTTCATATCGATTTGAAGTTTATCGGATGCAAAAGTAATAAAAAACCTCCATTGCGTGATTGTCTCAACAAAACTTTTATTAATTTTGCGCCAAATGAAAACAACTGCTACTTCCCCGCAGGCCTCCGACGGTCTGTTTCATAAGGACGGCGTCAATTATCTGCTACCCTTTATCATGATTACCACATGCTTCGCCATGTGGGGCTTTGCCAACGATGTGACCAACCCGATGGTGCAGTCGTTTGGTAAGATTTTCCAAATCTCCAAGTTTGAAAGCAGCTTCGTGCAGGTGGCTTTCTACCTTGGCTATTTCGCCATGGCCTTCCCCGCTTCGCTGTTTATCCAGCGCTATTCGTTCAAACACGGTGTGCTCACGGGTCTGGCGCTCTATGCCATTGGCGCCTTTGCGTTCATCCCCGCCAAGTCGACGGGTGTGTTCTGGGCTTTTCTCCCCGCTTACTTCGTGATGACATGCGGCTTGTCGTTTCTGGAGACGTCGTGCAACCCGTTTGTCTATTGCATGGGCAGCGACGCCACCGCCACACGCCGCCTCAACCTGGCGCAGGCGTTCAATCCATTAGGTGCCATCACGGGTGCCTACATCGCGCTGACCTACGTCTCGACGAGCCTCGACCCTGCTACGAGCGAGCAACGGCTGCAACTGAAGCAGACGGCGCCGCTACAGTTTGAGGCCATCAAGGGCCACGACCTCAACGTATTGGTGCAACCCTACCTTTATATTGGCGTGGTAGTGCTGGTGCTGCTCATCGCCATCTACCTCACACGGATGCCGTCGGTGGGCAATACGGGTGAGAAGAAAAGCCTGCTCACGGCCCTGCGTCAGCTTGCCCGCGAGCGCAACTACCGCAATGGCGTCGTGGCACAGTTCTTCTATATCGGCGCACAGACCGTTTGCTGGGCTTACATCATTTATTATGGCATGCATGTTTTTCACGATATGGAGGGCATGGACGAACAAGCGGCCCACGCTGTCACCACCAACTGCTATCTCTTTGCGTTGGCGTTATTTGCCGTAGGCCGTTTCGTGTGTACCTATTTCATGAAATACGTCAAACCGGGACATTTGCTGTTCTGTCTGGCTACGGCGGCTATCATACTGCTGCTCGGCACCATCTTCGTCGGCGGCCGCGTGGGATTGGGTTGTCTCGTAGCCGTGAGCGGCTGCATGAGTCTGATGTTCCCCACCATCTACGGCATCGCGCTCAATGGACTGAAAGAGAATGTGAAGTTTGGCGGCGCAGGGCTGGTGATGAGCATCCTTGGCGGCAGCGTCATTCCACCTATTCAAGCTGCGGTCATGGACATCGGCGGTGAGTTTGGCGGCATCTCCATGATCAACCTGAGCTTCCTCATCCCCCTCTTCTGCTTCATCGTCGTGGCGTGGTACGGAAGAAAGGCCAGACTTTGAAAGGTCAAATTTTAAGTGTAGTGGCCGTGCCTTAAGCAGACCACTACACTATATACGATTATTTCTTCATGTAGAAATAAAATGTTACTTGATTATCAGACAGTTGCAAGCTAAACGGTACAAAAATGTTCACGTTGAAATCCAGTAAATTATTGACATTCTATACTATTGACACGTTATTTTATTGGTAAATTTTATCAATACGGACTTGAATCTTAAATATTATTTTGCGTATTGACTGCTCTTTATGATTAAGAAAATGACCCTTTATTATTGCTATTTCAAAACAAATAGTTACCTTTGCAAAAAAGAAAGGAAGATTATGGCAATAGAAATTAAGGCAATACCTACCCTGGAAGGTAAGGATGCAGAAAGATTCATAGAGCGTGCTGATGAAGCAGAACGCAAGTTCAAGGGCTTCGGTGGCATAGAGAACACACCCGCATTTAAGGCAATGCAGAGCATTCTGCGTAAATCAGGAATGACAAAATAATGGGATTTCTTGACGAGCGCTGTTTGTTTCAAGAGCTTACTGACGAGAAAATTGCTGTCAGTAAGCCTTTTTATTGTGGGAATAACGATTTGGATGAGTTTTTCCATGAGGATGTAACAAAGTTCAGTTACAATCTCATGGGCAAGAGTTATTGCTTTGTCTTAGAGAAAGACCCATCTATCATCGTCTGTGCTTTCACAGTATCAAACGACAGCATACGTGTTTATGACCTTCCGCGTAGTAGGCGCGACTACATGAAGCATATGACGCACAAGCATATGCGCAGATACCCGGGAGTACTTGTCGGACGGCTGGCGGTTAACCAAGAATACTCTCATAAAGGTATAGGAAGCGAAACTCTTCTGTTTATTAAGCAATGGTTCTTGTCTCCTGACAACAAGACTGGATGTCGGTTTGTAGTTGTCGATGCCGTAAATGATCCAAATGTCCTTCAATTCTATCAAAAGAATGGCTTTGTATTCCTGTTCACTTCGGAGGAGCAGGAATTTATCTATACTGGTGGCAAGAAGGGCGAGCCCGTCGAGTTAGATACGAGACTGATGTATTTTGATTTGATGGATTTATCTACTTCAGATGCAAACAATAACAGATAAACTTGAGATAGAGAAATTGCTGTCAAGGCTCACAACTTACATTGCCAATAAGCTGCACCTGTCAACCATGGCAGCTGTCGGCGCAGTATGCATGTCAAAAGTAGCCAATGAGTTGGCTGGAGGAAAGATACCAGAAGGAACATCCTTTGATGAATTGTCGGAACGACTGTTCAAAGAGGTGACGATGGCGCAATGAGGAAAATAGGTAAAATTGCTATTTTTTTTGCACCACTAAGTTAAGTGATCTAAATTGAGAAATAAAATCTGAATATCATGCTGCAGCGTCATATAGACGAAATTGACTTCCAACGGGCGATACTTATCTCTCTTGTCATTTTGGTGCATATTGTCAACTTTGGCAACATCCACCCGGATGTCAAGAGTGGAGTCTTGTCTTTCCTTATGCCCACATTTCTCCTAGTTACGGGTTACCTTCTAAATGTAGATAAACCAGTTCGCAAGTTCGCCGTGTATATGATAAGGATTCTGCTGCCTTACGTCATCATGGTCATGGGCTATATGGTATTGTCACTCTATCTACCTGTAAGAGACGGCATACAGCAACTGGACTGGCACACAGCATTCCATGTGCTTTGCATTCATTCCATCGGTCCTTATTGGTTTTTCCGCGTCATGCTAATCTGCGGTTTTCTTTGCTATTTCACTTTCCGTTGTCTGTACCAACAGTCCAACTACCTAAAGCTCTTAGCCTATGGCTTTGTCTTATTGCTTGTCTCGTATTTAACACCAATCATGAATTGGGAACAAGCGTTCTATTATTTTTTTGGAGTAGTCTTACGAATGTCAAAGGCCAACTACAACAAGGTATTTTTCCCCTCATGTCTGTCCGTTGTACCTCTTTTATTGATTCTTTTTATCGCCCCACAATGGGACTGGAGCAATCTGCTGGTGCTCGTCATGGTTTTCTGTTTCCTCTCTTTCGCCTCATCCCTCAAAAGATTTTGTCATGGCAAACCGCTTGAGGTGATTTTGTATATTGGCCGAAACACCTTGCCAATCTATATGTTCCATCCTATTTTTACCATGGCAGGAAAGTTCCTTCTACCCATTTTCCGTTTTGATGGAAGCGGCATTGTGCATGCCATAGTGGTCGTCATTATTGGCCTTGCAGGCTCTCTGTTGTTGGCCAAGATCATGGATAGGCTTCGCCTGTCATGGATGTTTGGAAGGCCTCAATTATTAAGATAAACGGAAATTATATAAGCTCGCAATTATAAGCTACATTTGGGCGCAGCGGATAAAGTCCGTGGAGGTATGCAACCTTGGTAGCAGTGTAGTGGCCGGCCTGGTGCCGGCCACCAACCCTTGGTATGGCATTTTTCCCACACATCAGCGCGATTAGCGTAAGCGCAGTATAGGTTCTCACGCAGATAACGCAGATTTTACCGATGCCAGTCTCTGAGCTGTCGGCGAAATCTGCGTGAGCTAAAAAAGGCGGATGCGCTTACGCTAATCTCGCAGATGGAGACACGCCCGCAACACCTGCGGCTGGTGGCCGGCACCAGGCCGGCCACTACACTGTCACCGGTGGCGTACATCTCCACGGACTTTATCGGCTGCGCCAAAAGTTCTTCTATGTAACTGATAGAGAATCCATTTACATTCAATCCTATGATAGCAAAGTACCATCTGGAGAACAACGGCCAATAACATACAAGCAGCTTTACATCTCATTGACAGCAATCGGAAGATTATGATTGCTTTCGGTAAAATGCATCAGTGGGATGACAACCATCCTTCGAGAGGACAGATAGCAGGCGACATCACTAATGGCGATAGTTATTTGCGCCGAAGTATTTCCACAGCGGAGCCACCATCAAGGCTTGCTTCATGTCGCCTTGATTTAACAGCTCGCGCACCTCGTCCTCGGTCAACAGATAGACGTCGAGGTCTTCGGTTTTGTCAAAATGCTGGGCGCCAACGGGTTTCACGCCGCGGGCAATGAAGGTGTGGCTGATGTTGTTACAGGCACTGGGGTTCTGGCAGAGTTCCATAAACGGCTCCCACTCACCGCCGCCAAACCCCGTCTCCTCCATCAGCTCGCGCTGGGCGGCGTGCAAAGGCTCCTCACCCCGCTCGACAACGCCGGCAGGTATCTCCCACTCCACGATATCGAGGCCGTGGCGGTACTGCCGCTCAAAGATGTAACGGCCGTCACCGGTGATGGCGATGACATTGATCCAGTCGGGATATTCCAGGCACCAGTACGATGGATTGATGTTTCCGTTGGGCAGCTGCATGCGGTCGCGGCGTACCGTCATCCAAGGCTCCTTAATCAGATATTCCGAGGAGAGCGTCTTCCAACGCAACTCCTCATCAGTACGGTGTTTCATCTTCATTAGATTTCGTTGAGATCAACCATGTCGTGATGACGCTTGTGCCGTTCCTCCACCAGGAGCAGCAACTTCTGCTTGCGCCTGGGCTGGATGAGACGGCGCACGAAAACATTGGGAATAGCCACGCCAAGGGCAATGAAGAGGATGACGAGCGACGATTTGATGGCCCAGTTGAAGGCAAACGTCAGCTCACCTACGACACCGTCCATCTGGATGAAGCCGAAAAGTGCACGGTACATCATCACGCCGGGAATCATCGGTATGACCGACGGAATGGCGATGACCTGATGGGGAATGTGGTGCCAGTGCTGCGACTTTGTGGCGATGATGCTCACCAGTGCCGAGCCGACAAACGACCCGATGATGATACCCATGTCGAGGCCGACATTGCCATTACTGGGACCGAGGTTGACGAAGTTGCGCGTGCAGACGGCAATCATACCCGTCACCGCCAGCACCGGCATGATGCGCTTCGGCGTGTTGTAGATGGTAGCGAAGCCCATCGACGAGATGGCGGCGGCAATGGCGTAATAATAGAACGGATTGTGCGGCGTCATTGAGAGGTCTTTGACGAAGTTGTCAACGTCGCAAATCTGAATGGCGAAGACGATACCAAACGACATGGCGAGGATGATCATCAGCGTGGTCATGGCGCGCGTCAGTCCTACCTGTACGTAGTCGCTCACCATATCGGTGACGAAGTTGATGAGGGGCACACCCGGCACAATGAACAGCGTGCAGGCCATGAGCGGATGGTACGGCGTGGCGGAGTGCATGAAGGCGGGCAGCGCACCGGCGACGGCGGGGTTGAGCGAGATGAACGTCGTCAGCCAGGCGAGCAGCGTGGCCAGGAAGGCGCAGATGGCAATGTTGACATAGCCGTTCCAATGTAGCCTGCCGATGAACATCTTCAGGCGGAAGCCGAGGATGGCCGGGATGGAGGCATAGAAAAACGCGGGCCAGTCGCAGCCGAACTGGATGCAGAAGCCGCCGCAGGCAAAGCCGGCTGCAACGGCAATCATCCACGGCGAATACTGCTTGCGCACATGCTGCAGGCTGTCCAGCTCCTGCTCGTAGCGGTCAAGGCTCCAGTCCTCACGGATGGCCGTCCACAGCATCTTGCTCACCCGCGAGATGACAGTGAACTCAATGCAGTGAGTGTCGACGCGCTGGTACTTGGAGAACGAGTGCGTCTGGTCGCTGAGGTTGACCATGATGATGTTGTAGTTCAGGAAGATGTGGATGTATTCGCTCGGCAGGCCGAGATAGGCCTCACAGCGCTCCATATTGCGCATGATGCGAGGGCAGTCGGCATTGCTCGCCATGAGGATGCAACCCGTACGCACCAGCAGGTCGAGCTTGCGGCGCAGCAGCTGCACGTTGGCGTCCTTCTCCTCGTTGCGCTCCTGCTCGTCAATTTCGTTTTCCTTGGCCGTCCAGCAGTCATTCTGCTCCCCGGCCTGTTGCATAATCGCTTTGTCGTCCATATCTATGATGTGAAATATCTGGAAATATAATGTTTATGACAAGAAGGCCATGACGAGAATCTGCACGGTGATGATGCGCAGGAACATGGCGAACGGATAGACGGTGGCGTAACCCACGGCCGGCATGTCGCTTGTCGTCACGTTGTTGGCGTAGGCCAGTGCTGGCGGGTTGGTATTGCCACCGGCAAGCACACCCATGAGCGTGTAGTAGTTGATGTGGAAGCAATAGCGCCCTACGATGCCGCCGATGAGGATGGGCAGCATGGTAATGGCAAGACCGTATGCAATCCAGATGAGTCCCTGCTCATTGAGCAGCGTATGGAAGAAGTCGGCTCCGGCGCCGAGACCGACGCAGGCCAGGAAGATGGTGATGCCCATCTCGCGCAGCATCATGTTCGCTGAGATGGTGTTGTAGGTCACCATGTGGTAGCGCGGACCAAAGTAACCGATAAGGATGGCCACAATAAACGGACCGCCAGCCAGACCGAGGCGCACCGGCGTGGGGATGCCGGGGATGACGATGGGGATATTGGCCACGATACAACCCAAGGCGATACCGAGGAAGATAGGGATGAGGTTAGGATAATTGAGGCGCTTCATCGAGTTGCCGAGCATTTTCTCTATCTTGCTCAGCGACAGCTCGCTGGCCACGACGGTCAGACGGTCGCCGAGCTGCAGACGCAGGTGGGGATGAGCCACGAGGTCGACGCCGTTACGGTTGACGCGCGTCACGGTGGCGTTGAAGTTGCCACTCAGGTTAAGGCGCTCGATGGTCTGACCGTTGATGTCGGGTCGGGTAACGATGATACGGCGCGACTTGAGCTCCTTTTCATAGGGCGACCAGTCGAAGTCGATGCGCTGTCCGATGAGGGCGGTGATGGCGTCGATGTCGACAGGAGCGACGACAATCAGCAGGCGGTCGTTGGTATGAAGTACGGTCTGACCGTTGACCACCTCGTTGTGTTCACTTTGGCCGCTCGTGATGATGCGGGAGATGATGAAGTGGCGCTTGGCGATATCCTTGAGTTGTTTGACCGTCATGCCGTCAATACGCTGGTTGGTCACCTCGAGGGTAAACGAGCGCACGGTGAGCTGTTCCAACTGACCGAGTCCTCGCTCGGCGGCACGCTCCTCGTCGGTAGGTTTGATGCGAAGGATATAACGCAGCAGGATGAAGGCAAAAATGACGCCGATGACACCCAACGGATAAGCCAGCGCATAACCCGTGGCAATATCGGGAGCCTCAACGCCTTTCAGTCCGAAATAAGCCTGCTGGGCAGCGCCCATACTCGGCGTATTGGTCACGGCACCGGTGAGGATACCAATCAGGGCGGTGATGGGCATGTCGGAAACATAATAGATGCCGACGACCATCAAGATACTGATGGCGCAGGTCATCAGAATGAGCATGTTGAGCTCGAGACCTCCTTTCTTGAACGAGGAGAAGAAACCGGGACCTACCTGCAGACCAATGCTGTAGACGAACAGCACCAGACCAAACTCACGCAGGAAGTGAAGCAACTCGACGTTGAGGTTGAGACTGAAATAACCAAACACCACGCCGATGATCAACACCCACATCAGCTCCAGTGAGACTTTCTTCACCTTTATTCTTCCCAACAACAGGCCAAGGGTGATGACCAACGAAAGGATAAAGATAGAATGAGAAACACCACCGCCCCAATAAGCGGTGGAACCAAAGAAGAGATTTCTCAGTAATTCCATTTCGAAATAAGAATGAATATATCCTAAAATAAATCTTGATTTATTGCGACTGCAAAGGTACAACTATTTTAGCACATAGGCGGTTAGATGGTCGGAAAAAGATTTTGCCCAACAGTTAACTTGTTCTTAGTCAATTAGCGGGAGGCTCCGAAGCTGTACACAGGGAGTTCAATCCATCCTGACAGATGGTGGCCGGCATAAGGCGCGGTCACTACACTGATTATCCGGTATAATAAAAAAACGATAAAATAATTTCGGTTGATGGAATAAATTACTTATTTTTGCCCTTACGAACAAACCACACCATTATGGAAACAATAAAGAACGACCAGCTCAGCGTCATCATCTCTCCACACGGCGCCGAACTGCAGAGCATCAAGAACAATCGTGGACACGAATTTCTTTGGCAGGGCGACCCGAAATACTGGGGCCGTCGCTCCCCTATCCTATTCCCCATCGTCGGGTCGCTGTGGAATGGCACCGCTCATTTCGGTGGAAAGGACTGTCAGATGGGACGCCACGGCTTTGCCCGCGACATGGACTTCAAACTCGTTGCCAAAGGCGATGCACAGGCGGTGTTTGCGCTTCACGACAACGACGAGACGCTCAAGAAGTATCCTTACCACTTCAATCTCGCCGTCAGCTACAAGCTCAAGGGTAACACCATCGCCGTGACATGGCATGTGGAGAATACCGATGACAAACCCATCTCATTCCAGATTGGCGGTCATCCGGCTTTCAACATCCCCGACCTGAAGGCAGGTGAACCCATCCACGGCCGTCTGCAGTTGGACGCCACCGACCCCATTCGTCGCTTCATCGACGACAAGAGTGGTTGCCTCGACGGTGCACGCCATGCGGAAGTACCGGCCAAAGACGGTCTGCTGCCCTTCACCGAGGATACGTTCAAAGCCGACGCACTCATCTTCGACCACTGCCAGTTGCATCAGGTGTCGCTGCTCAACGCTGACGACACGCCAGCCGTCGTGGTCAGCTTCAAGTCGCCCGCTGTGGGCATCTGGTCGCCCTACGGCAAGAACGCACCCTTCATCTGTATTGAACCGTGGTATGGTGTGACCGACGTGGTGAACTACGACGGCGACTTCTCCGGCCGCTATCTGATGAACCACCTCCTGCCCGGCTCCAGCTTCATGAGCCAGTACACCATCACGGTGAACCAATAATTGAGTTTATCTGCCTCTATAAAAGAGCTTATTGACTTCCTTTAGCTCGCTGTTCAGAACGCCTCGCGGTATTTGCTCTCATCCATATCCTGCAACATGGAGAGGTAGCTTTGGTAACGGCTCTCTGCGATGTAGTGCTCTTCCACCGCGCGGCGGACGGCGCAGCCCGGCTCATGGGTATGGGTGCAATTATTGAAACGGCAATCCTTGGAAAAGCGGAAAATCTCCTTGAAATAACTGCCAATCTCCTCGGGGCGCATATCAAATGTGCCGAAGCCTTTGACGCCCGGCGTATCGATGACATAGCCACCCTGAGGCAGCGCCATCATCTCGGAGAAGGTGGTGGTATGCACACCCGTATCGTGGGCGTCGCTAATCTCGGCCACCCTGGCGTCGGCATCGGGAATGAAGCGGTTGAGCAGACTCGATTTCCCCACACCGCTGTTGCCGCTGAGCAGCGTCACCTTATCCTTGAGCAATGCGGTGAGCGCGTCAATACCCTCACCGGTGACGGCCGACACCTGACGGCAATCGTAGCCAACGGTCTCGTAGAGATTGACCATCATCGACTGATAATGGCGCTCATCGTCGCTGAGCAAATCGGTTTTGTTGAACACCAAAACCACCGGCACGCTATACGCCTCAGCCGAAGCCAGAAAACGGTCGATAAACGTTGTCGACGTTTCCGGATGCGCCACCGTGACGACGAGGAAAGCCTGATCGAGGTTGGCGGCAAGAATATGACTCTGCTTCGAGAGGTTCTGCGACTTGCGTATGATATAGTTACGCCGGTCGTCAATGGCCGTGATAAAAGCCGTTCCCTCAGGGTTGACCGCAATCTCCACCCCGTCGCCGACGGCTACGGGGTTGGTGCTGCGGATGCCCTTGAGTCGGAAATTGCCTTTTATCTTACTTTCTATCACCGGCCCGTCGTCGGTCTTGACGGTGTACCACGAGCCGGTGTTCTTAATGACAATTCCGTGCATTGAAAACGCGTTAGTTCACCTTACACGGTCATGATTTCCTTCTGCTTGGCCTGCAGCGTGCCGTCGATGTCCTTGATATACTTGTCGTGCAACTTCTGCAGTTCGTTCTCGGCGTCTTTCTCCTGATCCTCCGACAGACCGTCCTTTATGGCCTTCTTCAGTTTCTCCTTGTATTCAGCACGCACGTTGCGCACCTGCACCTTGGTCTGCTCGCCAATCTTATTGCACTGCTTGACCAGCTCCTTACGACGCTGCTCGGTAGGCTGTGGCAGACGGAGAATGACCATCTCGCCGTTGTTCTCGGGCGTGATGCCGACATCGCTGTCCATGATGCCTTTCTCAATATCCTTGATGGCCTTGCGCTCCCAAGGGCGGATGGTGATGGTGCGGGCGTCAGGCACCTGCAGGGCGGCTACCTGATTGAGGGGTACGCGCTGACCGTACGACTCCACTCTCACGTTGTCCAGTATGGCGATGTTGGCGCGACCGGCACGGATGCGGGCCAGATCTTCTTGTAGAAACTTGGCGCTCTTCTGCATTTTCTCCTCGGCGCTCTTTAAGGTTGCTTTTACGTCTATCATGATAGCATAGGGTTTAAATGTTAATCTAATTACAAATTTAAGTGCTTTTTTCGAAAATGACAAATTATTCGCCAACATTATTGCTGTCGGGCGATGATTTTTTGCATGCGGCCACCATATTGGTCAGACCGACAAACTCGGCAACGGTCAATTGCTCGGGGCGTCGGGTCATGATGTCCTGGGCAAAGAAGTCGCTGCCGGGCAGGTCATTATCGGTGAACAATTGGCGCAGCGACACGCGCAGCATCTTGCGCCGCTGACCGAACACAGCCTTCACCACACGCCGGAACAGCGCCCAGTCGCAACCGAGGTCGGTCACGCTGTTGCGCGTCATGCGGATGACGGCGCTCTTCACCTTGGGTGGCGGATTGAACACATTCTCGTCGACGGTGAACAGGTATTCGGTGTCGTACCAGGCCTGTATCATCACGCTCAGAATGCCGTACTGCTTGTTGCCCGGCTTCGAGGCGATGCGCTCGGCCACCTCACGCTGTATCATTCCCGTACAACAGGGAATGAGGTCCTTGTTGTCGAGCATCTTAAAGAAGATCTGCGACGAGATGTCGTAGGGATAGTTGCCGGTCAGCACAAACGGCCGACCGTCGAACACCTTGCTCAGGTCCATGCGCAGGAAGTCCTCGCCGAGGATATTGTTGCGCAGCTTGGGAAAGCGCTCATGCAGGTAGCGCACGCTCTCGGCATCTATCTCCACGGCCTTCACCTCACGCGGCTTCTCAACGAGGTACTGCGTCAGCACGCCCATGCCCGGCCCTATCTCCAATATGGGTATGTCGGGGCAGGCATCCACCGTGTCGGCAATGCGCTTGGCAATGTTCAGGTCGGTCAGGAAATGCTGCCCGAGGTTCTTCTTCGGTCTGACTTGTCTCATAACTTCATTGTTTATGTCACAAAGTTAACCTATTTTCTCCATTCGTCAAAAGGATTGCCATAAAAAAACAACGGCCGGAGAGTCTCCGACCGTTGCCTTATTCTATGTTAACGCTAATAAATAGTTTGCTTTTTTAAAAGCCGAACGGCTTAGCGGGCCATGCGGTCCTGCATCAGGGCCACCATTGAAATACCCACGAACATGATTGCCGTTACGCTTAAGAATGCTGTGATAGTCATAATGTTATCCTTTCTCAATTTTAAATGTTATCGTAATGTTATGCGCCACACTCTACGTGGCTGTTTGTTTTGTTTTACGTTGCAAAGATAGACATTTTTCCGTTGTGTGCGTAAACAATATCCTGTTTTTCGCCTCATTCGGGGCGGTTTGTTGACTGATGTCAAAGCAGATGACGCAGGTCAAGGCGCCTCGGAAGCAATAAAATCCCCGTTCTTTTGCCTTTGTTCAAAGATTATTTGTAATTTTGTGGATGTAATGGAAATGAAGAAGACGCTCAATAAGATAAGTCAAGTGGCGCTGTCGCTGTTGTTAGGCGGTGCCATTCTGTACTGGATGTACCGAGACTTTGACTTCGACCGCATATCCTACGTGATGTTTCACGAGATGAACTGGACGTGGATGTTGCTCTCCTTTCCATTCGGCATCTTGGCTCAGGCCATACGCGGCTGGCGCTGGCGTCAGACCCTCGACCCCGTGGGCGAGCATCCGCGCCGCTCGGTAGCCGTCTATTCCATCTACATCTCTTACGCCTCCAGCCTCGTCATTCCGCGCATCGGCGAACTGGCGCGCTGCGCCATACTCCGCCGGTGGGATAAGGTGTCGGTGCCCAAATCGCTGGGTACGGTGGTCACCGAGCGCGCCATCGACTCGGTGTTGGTGGCCGTCATCACCGGTCTCACCTTCCTGTGGCAGTTGCCCGTCTTCACCAGTTTCTTCCGGCGCACGGGCACGCGCATCGATCAGATCTTCTCTCATTTCACCACCGTCGGCTGGTGGGTGACCATCATCTGCGCCCTTGCCGCACTCACGCTCATCATCCTTCTCCTGCGCCGGCTAAGTATATATAATAAGGTGAAAGAGACGTTCATCGGTCTGTGGTCGGGTATCATCTCGGTGAAGAGCGTACGCAACATGCCACTCTTCATCTTCTTCACCATCGCCATCTGGGCCAGCTACTTCCTGCACTACTATCTCACCTTCTTCTGCTTCGACGCCACCTCCCACCTCGGCGTGGCCTGCGCGCTGGTGACCTTCATCGTCGGCTCCATCGCCGTCATCGTGCCCACCCCCAACGGCGCCGGTCCCTGGCATTTTGCCGTGAAGACCATGCTCATCCTCTACGGCGTAGCCAGCAACGACGCCCTTTACTTCGTACTCATCGTCCACACCATACAAACCCTGCTCGTCGTCGCCCTGGGCATCTTCGGATGGATTGCCCTCAACTTCATCCCCAAACGGGCATGAGAAGGCAAGCGGCAGCCAATGCGGACCCTGAATCATCAATAAAACTAAAATAATCCATTATTAACCCCGGAAGGGCAACATGCAGCGGCTACGGCCACGCCATTGCCCGACCACTAAAGAAACAACCACTATGAGTGAAATCAGAAATCTAACCCCCGCCGCCATCTGGCACAACTTCGACGACCTCACAAAGGTACCCCGCCCGTCGGGTCACGTGGAGAAAGTACAGCAGTTCCTCCTCGACTTCGCCAAGCGCGTCGGCGTGGAGGCTTTCAAGGACCCCGCCGGCAACATCGTAATGCGCAAGCCCGCCACACCGGGTTTCGAAAACCGCAAGACCGTCTTGCTGCAGGCCCACATGGATATGGTGCCGCAGAAGACACCCGAAAGCACGCATAACTTCGAGACCGACCCCATCGAGACCTATATCGAGGACGGATGGGTGCATGCCAAAGGCACCACGCTCGGATCCGACGACGGCATCGGCGTGGCTGCCATCATGGGCGTGATGGAGGACAACACCCTGAAGCACGGTCCATTAGAGGCTCTCATCACCCGCGACGAGGAGACCGGCATGTATGGCGTCAACGAACTGCCCGAGGACGAGCTGCACAGCGACATCCTCATGAACCTCGACTCTGAGCTGTGGGGTAAGTTCGTCATCGGTTCGGCCGGCGGCATCGACATCACCGCCACCTTGGCTTACAAGCCCGTCGACAACGACCAGGAGACGACTGTGCGCGTCACCTTGAAGGGACTGCGCGGCGGCCACAGCGGTCTGGAAATCAACGAGGGCCGCGCCAACGCCAACAAGGAGATGGTGCGCCTCGTGCGTAAGGCCATCGCCGAGACCGGTGCCCGCCTCGTATCGTGGCATGGCGGCAACATGCGCAACGCCATTCCTTTCAAGGCTGAGGTGGTGCTGGCCCTGCCCGCCGACAACGTCGACAGTCTGAAGTCGCTCGTCGAGGCCCAGCGCGTCGCCATCGAGGATGAGTTCCGCGGCATTGAGAAGAACGTGGAGTTCTTCGTCGAAGACGCCGAAAAGCCCGCAGAACTCGTTCCGCAGGAGATTCAAGACAACCTCATCGACGCCATCTACGCCTGCCACAACGGCGTGGTGCGTATGATTCCCAGCTACCCCGACGTGGTGGAGACGTCGTCCAATCTCGCCATCATCGACATCGAGTCCGGCAGCGCCGCTATCAAGATTCTCGCCCGCTCAAGCCGCGAGGATATGAAAGAATATGTGGCTACGACGCTCGAGAGCTGCTTCAATATGGCCGGTATGAAGACGGAGCTCAGCGGCAGCTACGGCGGCTGGGATCCCAACCCCAACAGCGAGATCCTCAACCTGCTGAAGAAGCTCTACAAGGAGCAGACGGGTGAGGAGGCTGCTGTTCAGGCTGACCACGCCGGACTGGAGTGCTCGGTCATCCTCGGCAAGTACCCCGGCATGGATGTGGTGTCGCTCGGTCCCACGCTGAAGTCGCCCCACACCACCAGTGAGCGTTTCGAAATCGCTACTGCCGAACCGTTCTGGAAGCTCCTCACCACCACGCTGGAGCAGATTCCGGAGAAATAAAAAGCCCCTCCCCACCCTCCCCGAAGGGGAGGGGGAAGGGGTGTTACCAGTCGTTTTCTATATTCATTAGCGGAATCTGGAATCTGCGTGTGCATATACTCCTCTTCTCTGTCTCACGCAGATCTCGCTGATTTCGCAGATTTCCTGCCCACCCTTGATCTCGCAGATTTTTCCTATCACCCTTGGGCATTGTGAACGCATCGGTATTGAGAAAAATCTGCGGAATCTACGTGAAAACTAATACAACAATCCCTCAAATTTCTTCTCCATTTTGTTGGAGCGGTCATTTATTTTCGCTAATTTTGCACTCGTAAAATCAATATTCATCATTTATGGACGATTATCACGCGGAAAATTTCAACTGTTAGCGTGAGGATTGCTTCACTGAAGCTAATCCCCACACCTATTTTAATTCAAGGAGATTAGCGACAATGAAAACATACTGGAACATTGAGACGCAGCTGAAGACCATCCCTGAATGGCAACCCAACTGCTGGATACAAGTGACTTGCCCAACCGACGACGACCAGCGCGAACTGGAAGACCGTTTCCACATTCCCGACTATTTTCTGAGCGACATCAGCGATACCGACGAGCGTGCCCGCTATGAGTACGACGACGGTTGGATGCTCATCATTCTGCGTATACCCTACGTCAAGGAGATACGCAGCCGTACGCCCTACACCACCGTGCCCATCGGCATCATCCACAAGCGCGACATCACCATCACCGTTTGCTATTACGAAACCAACATGATGATTGATTTCGTCACCTACCAGCAGAAGCGCGGTGTGGGCTTCACCGACTATGTCGACATGACCTTCCGTCTGTTCCTCTCCTCGGCCGTGTGGTATCTGAAGCGGTTGAAGCAGATCAACGCGCTCATCGAGAAGGCCAAGCATAACCTCGACCACGAGGTGAACAATGAGAGTCTTATCGGACTGTCGCGTCTGCAGGACTCACTCACCTACTTCATCACATCCATCCGCGGCAACGAGAACCTGTTGCAGAAACTGAAGTTCAAGCTGCAAGTGGATGAGCTCGACGCCGACCTCATTGAGGATGTCAACATTGAGATGACGCAGGCCCGCGAGACCACCAGCATCTATTCCGACATTCTGGAATCGACGATGGATACCTATTCGAGCATCATCAACAACAACATGAACACCACGATGCGTACGTTGTCGTCAATCAATATTGTATTGATGTTCCCCACGCTCATCGCCAGTCTGTATGGTATGAACGTGGTCAACGGCCTCGAGACCTCCCGCTATGGCTTCATCATCGCCATCGCCATCTCCGTGGTCGCCACGGCCCTCAGCCTCTGGTTCCTCAAATACAAGCGGTTGCTGTAGTTGGCATCTTGCAGGCCAACTGCCGGTGCGAATATTTCAAAACAAATAGTGTAGTGGCCGTGCCTTGTGCCGGCCACCAACCCTTGGTATGGCATTTTTCCCACACATCAGCGCGATTAGCATAAGCGCAGTACAGGTTCTCACGCAGATAACGCAGATTTTACCGATGCCAGTCTCTGCGCTGTCAGCGAGATTTGCGTGAGCTAAAAAAGGCGGATGCGCTTACGCTAATCTCGCAGATGGAGACACGCCCGCAACACCGGCGGCTGGTGGCCGGCACCAGGCCGGCCACTACACTGTCACCGGTGGCGTACATCTCCACGGACTTTATCGGCTGTGCCCGGTAATGTCGTTTACAGTTTTTTTGAGGGGGAAGCAGCGTCCATCCGGGTCACAAACGCTCCACGATCTGCGCCATCTCGTTGCGCTTCTTCTCCGAATGAGGGCAGTCGGCGGCGATATGGCCCACGGGGATGATGGCCACGGCCTCGTAACCCTCCACGGGGAAGAGACGCTTGACCGCATCGACGTTGTAGTTGCATACCCAACAGGTGCCAAGGCCACGCTCGGCTGCCGCCAGACACAGGTGTTCGACGGCGATGCCCAAGTCGACGTCGCCATGAGGCTTGCTGTCATCAGGCCGCATCCAACAATGGTTTACATCCTTCATACAGAGCACATACATCGGCGCCGTCTTGAACCAGTCGCGGTCGTAGCACTGCCGTATCTTCTCCTTGGCCCCGTCAGAGGTGAGGAGCAGGAAGCGCCACGGCTGTCGGTTGCATGCGGAGGGAGCCAAACGCACGCATTCCATGATATAAGTGATGTCAGCCTCGCTGACCGGCTCGTCGGTGTATTTTCTGCACGAGAACCGTTGCTGTGTTAATTCTTTGAATGTCATAGGCAATACATTATCATTATTCGTTAGCAAAATTACGAAAAAGTAGTCAATCCACCAAATGTCGGTACATCGAATGTTTTCCGCCCTACGGTTCCTCTTTATCCGCTTTGCATCGCTTTTTTTTGTAAAAAAATGGTAGAATATTGCGGAGTTACAGTTTTTTTGTTTAAGTTTGCACAATATTTAAAACATATTGGCAGTCATACGCCTACCCGCAGCCCCCCGGCAGGCAGCATGACCGTGAACCTGAGTCATAAACTTAAAATAGTGAAATGATGGACTCTCAAGAAAACGCCCTGCAACAAGGGAACCCCGAAGAACAGCAAGCAGTTGAACAGACTGCCGCTGAAGTGAGCAATGAGAAAACGGCGCCTGTCACCGACGCGCCTGCCGAGGAAGCCACAACGCCTCAACCTGCGGAAGCACCCGCTGAAGTCCCCGCTGCCGAAGCGGAGCCTGCAGCAAGTGAGCCTGCAGCTGAGGAAGCCGCTGAAGCAACTGAAGCTGCACCCGAACAAGCTGCAACAGAAACCGCTTCCGATGCCGAGGCCGCTCCTGCAACTGCAGCAACAGCCGAAGCAGAAGCTCAAGACGACCCCGCAAAGAAAATCTACAGTTCTAAACAAGAGGTGCTCGACCGCGTGATTGCACTCGCTGAGGGCGACGAGACCCCCAACAAGGACGAAGTGGATCATCTCAAGGCTACATTCTACCGTTTCCACATTGCCGAGAAGGAGGCTAAGGAGAAAGCTTATCTTGAGGCCGGCGGCGACCCCGAGAAATATCAGGTGCTGCCCGACGACGATGAGGAGGCTTTCAAAGCCAATATGCAGATTATCAAGGAGAAACGCGCCAAGGCCTTCGAGCAGATGCAGGAGGAGCGTGAGGCCAACCTCAAGCACCGCGAGGAAATCATCGAGAAGGTAAAGAATATGGCTACCTCACCCGAGGAAGCCAATAAGTCGTTCAACGAATTCAAGGAACTGCAGCAGGAGTGGAAGGAGATTGGTCCCGTTCCGCCAGAGAAATCGAGCGAGACGTGGCGCAACTACCAGCTCTATGTGGAGCAGTTCTACGACTTGCTCAACCTCAACCGCGAAGCCCGCGAATACGACTTCAAGAAGAACCTTGAGGCCAAGACCAAGCTCTGCGAGGAAGCCGAGAAGTTGGCCGACGAGCCCGACGTCATCAGCGCCTTCCACCAGTTGCAGGAGCTGCATGCACAGTACCGCGAGATTGGTCCTGTAGCCAAGGAACTGCGTGAGGAGATCTGGGCACGCTTCAAGAACGCCAGCACCGTCATCAACAAGAAGCACCAGCAGCACTTCGAAGAGCTCAGGGCGAAGGAAGAGGAGAATCTGACCAAGAAGACTGAGCTTTGCGAAAAGACCGAAGCCATCGCCAAGGAGGAGAACAAGACCGCCAGCGACTGGGAGAAGCACGCCAAAGCCATCATCGCCATCCAGCAGGAATGGAAGACCATTGGCTTCGCCCCGCAGAAGATGAACGAGAAGATTTTCCAGCGTTTCCGTCAGGCCTGCGACGACTTCTTCGGTCGTAAGGCAGAATACTTTAAAGAGGTGAAGGAGCGCATGGCCGAGAACGCCGAGAAGAAGCGCAAGCTCGTGGAGCAAGCTCAGGCACTGACCGACTCCACAGACTGGAAGTCGACCAGCGACAAGCTCATCGCCCTGCAGAAGGAGTGGAAGACCATCGGCACCGTGCCCCGCAAACTCGGCGACCAGCTGTGGAACGACTTCCTCACCGCCTGCAACCACTTCTTCGAGGCCCGCAACGCCGCCAACGCCGGCACCCGCAACGAGGAGCGCGACAACCTGAAGAAGAAGCGCGACATCATTGCCCAACTCAAGGAGCTGGCCGAGAACGCCGCCGGCAACGTGCAGGAGAAGGTGCAGCAGTTGGCCGACGAATACAACAAGATTGGCCACGTGCCTTTCCGCGATAAGGATAAGGTGTTTAAGGAATACCACGACGTGATGGACAAGATCTACAACGACCTCCACGTGAGCGCCACACGCCGCCGTCTCGACAATTTCCGCAACAACCTGAAGAACGTGGCCAAGCGCGGCGAAGACGCCGTCGACTCGGAGCGCAGCCGTCTGATGCGCCGCTACGAGCAGCTGAAGCAGGAAATCAACACCTACGAGAACAACCTCGGCTTCCTCAACATCTCGAGTAAGAAGGGCAACAGTCTCGTTGATGAGATGAACCGCAGGGTGCAGCGTCTGAAGGACGACGCCGACATGGTGCGCGAAAAGATTAAGGCCATCGACCGTCAGGCTAAGGAAAGCGCCAAGGCTGACAGCAAACCCGCCGACAGCAAACCTGCTGACGCACAGCTCAAGGCCGACGAAGCACCCAAGGCTGAGGAAACTCCTAAGGCCGACGAGGCTGCAGAGTAAACATTCAAAGCCAAATAACAACAAAAAGGATGGTTCACAACAACAACGCGAACCATCCTTTTTTAAAATCCGTTTTTAAAACCCTTACAGCATGCCAAACAGTTTAGCCTACTATCTTGCAGCGGTCAACGTGTTGGCGCTTATTGCTTACGTGCTCGACCATTACCACAGCGATACGCCTCATCGTGAGCTTATCGACAAGGCGTTGTTGGCCTTGGCCGTCATCGGCGGCTCCGTGGGCGCCGCCATCGCTGTCTTTGTAGGCCGCATGAAACTGGACAAGCCCTTGTTTCGCCTCGGCATTCCGGTCATCTTCTTTGCCGAGCTCGTCATTCTCCTGCTCGTCTTCTGAAAAAGGAATGGAGCAATGGCCCCCAGCAGCTGGTGGCCGGCACAAGGCCGGCCACTACACCAATACCGGATAATCATAGCACCAATACCAGGGCAAAAAGATATTAACCGGCAGCAAAAGGTTTAAGTGTAGTGGCCGGCCTTGTGCCGGCCACCATCCGCTAAGGTAATAATCAAAACCATCATGGGAAGCCTTGTAAACAATCAATCACCTAAGACACACGGCGTAAGCCGACCATTTGACCGCAGACCTTTCAAGCTCCTTTAACGGAACCGCTTGTGCAGCCATTCGTAGATGGTGCTGAGCGCCTTGTCTGATACCGGGGACTTGATACTTCTGTATTCCTGTTGCGTGCCGGTCTCACAGGGCAGCAGCAGGTGGTTGATGCCGTCAATGGCGACTGTCGTCACATCCTTGTCGTGGGCCAGGTAGCGCCTGACATTGCCGAGGTTCTGCCTGCAGTTGACCATCACGTCCTTTGTCCCGTTGATGGCCAGCACGGGGATGTTGACCTTACTCAGATATTTCTCAGGATTGTAACGGATGAAGAAGCGGTACCACGGCGATGTGGCCGTGAGCGCGAACGAATAGATGGGGAAGCGGAAGTGGTCGAACTTACCGGGGAAGTCGTGCGCAAAGCGGGCCGTATCCACTGCAGTCCATTCGTCGTAGGCCTTCCATAGCGCACTTGACAGCGTGGCGCTGTCGGCATCGGCATACTTATAGCAGAGGTGGAACATAATCTTGTTGATGCTGTCGTAGCGCGCCTTATCGTAATCGGTCAGTTGCGGCGTCGTATGCACAATGTCGTAGTTCTGCTGAATGACCGAATTGAGGCCGTCGGTCATCAATCCCGCAGCCGAGATGAAAAACTTGATATCCTTGCACCGCGACGCGGCAATGGAGCCACTGGCGCCACCCTCGCTGTGACCGAGGATGCCGATGGCCTTATGCTTGATGTCGGGGCGCGTCTTGAGGTATTCCACAGCGGCAATGGCATCCTTGGCGAAGTCTTCGGTGGTGCATTTGTCATACACGCCATTGGTTCCCCCTACCCCACGGTCGTCAACGCGAAGCACGGCGTAGCCGCGGTGGCTGAGGTACTCGGCAATCTGCTTGTAGACCGGGTGGCCGGCCATCATGCCGTCGCGGTCCTGAGGATAGCTGCCGGAGATGATGACGATGGCCGGCGACCGTCGCTGTCCGTCGGGCAGGGTAAGCGTGGCACCGTAGTGGATGGTGTCGGCATTGTGGAAGGTCACATCCACCGAACGAATGCCGACAGTGTCAACCTTGGCAATCCTTGCCGCATAACTGTAAAGAAAGATTGTCGAAAAGACGATGAATAAAACGATTCGTTTCATTGAAGGAAAGATATTGGAAAAAGCAAGGCCGCAATCTTCAGCAAGAGGATTGCGACCTGCAAGATATCATTTTGTAGAAAAGCCGTCGGCTTATTTTCCAGTCTCCAGGTGCTCAATAATCGTACTGAGCTCATCGACGAGCGCCGTCGGACTGCCGAAGTAGCCGTTGCTTGCCCAGCGCACGTTGCCCTTCTGGTCGATAACCATCTTCATCGGGATGCCCGACGAATGGAACAGCTTGGCGTAGTAGTCATACACCTGCTCACGCTGGCCCTTGGCGTTGACATTGTCGTAGCACACCTCGAAGTTGTAGCCCTTGTCGGCAATGAACTTCTTGATTTGCTCGCGGAAGTTCTTCGCCGTCTCCATCGTAGCGATGAAGAGGAACTGCACGTTCTTGTCGTTCTTATACTTGTTCACGGCCATCTGCATGCCGGGCATGGCGGCCTTGCAGGGTCCACACCATGTAGCCCAGAAGTCGACGACGATAATCTTGCCCTTGAGCGTGTTCATGTCGAGCTTACCGCCACGCATACGCTCCAGCGAGAAATACTTGGCAGGCTTCGAGGTGAGCTCTGCCAACACAGCTTGCTTCTGCTTCTCCAACAGCGAAGCCGACTTCAGGCTCTGCACGTAGGCGTCGAAACCCTGATCGCTGCCATGCTGCTTCACATAGTCCTGCTTGAGCACGTTGAGCATTGCCGGTGAGGCGGCATTGGCTTGCAAACCGGCTTTGATGACGGGCAGTGCCTCATCGCCACGGCCATTGGCACGCAGCATCTGCACATAGAAATCGTTGAAGTCGGACACCTTGGCGCCATTGTATTGCTTCAGCGTATCGCAGAGCGCCACAGCCTCCTGCTTGCGGCCTACATCGTTGAGAATCTTGGCGTAGTCGAGCCATGCGAAGGCATTGTCGCGGTAGAGCTTCTGCTTCCACTCCATTGGCGAGTAGACCTGCTCGTCGCGCGTCTGCGGTTTGGTGAAGATGGCGTTGCGCAGCGTCGTAGCCAGCGGATAGAGATTCTTGGCGCTGACGTCGCCACGCTCGTAAGGTATCTGGATGATATGCCAGAAATAGGTCAGCATCGAGGTGATGGGCGCAAACTCAAACGACGGCACCACGCGGCTGTAGTCGCTGTCCTTCATGATGGGATTGTAGACGTAGGCGCGCAGCATGTCGGCATAATAATGGTCGAACATATCATCGGCGCGGAAGCAGTTCTCATACTTCTTGTAGGGATACTTCTTCTGCAGTTCGCCGAAAGCCTTGCCGACACTGTCGAGGTTATGCTGATTGGTTTTCTTTGCGAGCGCAATGAAATCCTGCTCACGTTGGAACTCGCCACCGGGGTAGCGGGTGTTCAGACTGTTGGCCACATCATTGGCGAGACTGTCATTCTGCAGCACCGACTTAGCCAGATAGTAAGCACGCAGGAGGAAGTCTTCGCCGACGGGCGACTGCTTCTCGAAGCCAATGACGTAGTCAGCACCCTCAAGCAGCTTGCCCTTCATGACACCCGCCGTATCGGCAGCCGCATTGATTTGCGTGGCATACCAATAGACGAAGGGCAACTGCGACGGGTTCTTCATCAGCTCCTGCTGCATCCAGAAATGCTCCACGTCACCATCGATGCGGCGGAATTTCAGGTTCTGCACCGTGGGAATGGCCCACTGCGTGGCATGTTCACCACGAAGAATGGCCCAACCCATGCACGCAGAGGGCATATTAGCACCGTCGTCGGTCAATACGAAACTGGCATACTGCCACTCTTCGCCACCTACGTCGGTCGTATCGTTGTCGTAGTATTTCCACGCCAACAGTGCAGTGCCCTCGGGCACATGATAGTGAAACACCAGCTTGCCGTCGGCCTGACGCTCGAGCGGCATGTCAATGGCGTGCCAGTAATAGTCCTTCCACTGATAGAGCACCGAGCGGATGCCGCTGCGCCCCTTCATGTAAGTCATCGACGGATCGTAGGTCACCGTGATGTCGGTGTTTTGCTTCACCTGTTGCGGCGACACCGTGAATGCGGGCTTAACGGCAGCCTGAGTGGTAGTCTCCTGCGCCGATGCAGAGGTGGCAAAGCCGCCAACCATAGCGACGGCTGCCACCAAAGAGATGATATGTTGCTTCAACATCATAATTCAATCGATTTATTCATTTCCTTCTGCTTTTAAGATGTCGATGACGGCGGCTATCTCATCCTCCAGTCCGCTGGGGCTGCCGCCATAACCCTCGGCGCGGTAGCGGAGACGGCCGTTCTTGAGGATGGCCTTCTGGGGGATGCCGCTTGTGCCATGGAACATGGTCTTATACACCAGGTTCATGTTCTTCTTTCCGGGCGTGGTGTTGTCAAACAGCACAAGCATGTCGTCGAAGCTGTACCCTTTGCGTTTCCACACCCTTGTCGGTCCCTGCTTGTCGTCAGGCACGTCCTGTGTATCGACGAAATAGAAATGCACGTGGGGGTCGTTCTTATATTTGTTCACCGCCATCTGCATGCCCTCAAGCGCGGCAATGCAGGGGGCGCACCACGTGGCCCAGAAGTCGAGCACGATGATGTCGTCCTTGCCGAATGAGGCCGACGACACCTCCGTGTCCTTGATGCTCTTCATCGTCCACGGCGTGTAAGGCTCATCGACCATGCCCTGCATCACGTTAGCCTTCAGGTTCTCCAGGTAAGCCGGCGACTTCAGTGAGTTGAGGTAAGCGTCCCATGTGGCCGCGGGCTTGGGATTGGCATTGTCGTAGTGTGACCGCAGCATCGCCGTGAGGTTCTTGGTCATCAGGCCCGTCGAGGCGGCGCCCTCCATGCCCTTCACGGCCTCGTCGTTGCGGCCGAGCGCCAGGAGCGCGTTGACATAGGCCTCGTTGCCCTGCGGATACTGGTTATAGCGCACCTGCGGGTCGGCAATGCGGTTGAGGCAGTTGACGGCATCCTCGTTGCGGCCGCTGCGCTGCAGAATCTCGGTCTCAATGGCGAGATAATAGTTGAGGTCTTTCAACTGCTGCGAGGCATCGGCCTTCTTGCCGTCGCCGTAGAAGTCATAGCGCACCGGCGCCTTGGCGATCAGCTCCTGCGTCATCTTCTCCGCCACATCCACATAGGTCTTCGGATCAATCGGCGCCTTCATGATGTAGAACATCACCGAGTGGCGGTAAAGGTCGACCAGCATGTCAAAGCTCATCTCTTTCATCACCTCCTCCAGCCGGTCATACATCTTCTGCTTGAAGAGGAAACGGCTGTAGCTGTTGTAGAAGTTGACATAGACATATCCCTGGTTATCCGGATGCGCGATGTACTCGCTTATAGGGAAGGTCTTGCGGAAGGCCTCGGCGCCCTTTATATAGACCTCAGGACTCGACATATCGAGATGCTCGGCCGTCTCACGGCGAGCGAAAGCCCCGTGGGGATATTTCTTCATAATCTTCGCCTTGACCTTGGCGGCTCCAGCCGAGTCTTTCTTCTGAAAGGCCAAGGTGAAATATTCCTGAGAGAGCTGCTGCTCGGGCGTGAGCTTAACCTTGGCTTCCTGAGCGAAGCCGGCGCCGACGCCCATCAACAGCATCATTGCAATAGCAAAAACATGCTTCTTCATTCTTTTATTGATTTGATTTTAATCTTTGACTGAATGTTTTCCTTTATAACGACATGAGGTCACGACAACGCAACCTTTTTACAAAAGATTAACGTCGTCATGACCTTATATATTTTATACAGTGACCATTATTATTCTGTGGCTATCTTCCTCAGATCGATACCGTAGTTATCCTTATAGTAATTGATTAGGATATCCCACTTCCGCTTGACGGCGGGGTACTGCAAGAAGGCTTCCACCTCCGCATCGGTTGCATTGAAGATCTGCGCCATGTAGTTTCTATAGTCGTAGCCGCGGATCACATCGGTGCTGACGTTGGCCCATGAGGAACTGGTCTCCGAATACTTCATGTAGATCTCACTGTACACGCTGTAACCGTACTGGCTGTAGTTGGGCAGGAAGCCGCGGTTGCGCAGTGCGGCGAGGTCGCTGTCAGAATAGTAGTAGCTGCGGTAGCCCCACTGCACCGTATCCGACATCGTTGGCGGCGTGATATAGTCGGTACTCGTGAAGAATTCCTCCGGCGTGCCGATCACACCCTGTGCCCTATAGTAATCCCACAATGCCGTGATGATGGCGACCTTGTTGGTGTGCTTGGTGCTTTCATCCATCGTGCTCACGCTGTTCATACCCGGGAGAATAAGGGTGTTGCCCACGATGAGGTACTGCTGCGGATAATAATAGATACCGCTGGAACCATAATCCTTTACAAGACTCAACGTATCCGCCATGACCACCTTATAAGGGATGCCTCCGCTCTTGAGGAAACTGTCGGGGAAGTATTTCAGCCATATGTCATTGAGATAATCAAGGTAAGCGCCGACATTGGCGGGATTGCCCATGGTGATTTTGTATGCTGCCTCATTGGCAGCGCCGGCCACCTGTTTCCACATGGCATCCTTGTAGGACACATCGTAAAGGAAGTAGGAGCCATACTTGTCGTACAAGTCCTTAATTCTGGCTTTGTCTGCATCCGAGGCACCGCCCTGGGAAAGGTCATAGTCGGCCGCAATCTCTATAGGGGCACCAATGTCCTCGCCATCGCTGACACAGGAGGTCAGGCCGACGGCGGTAAACAAGGACAATAATGTTATAATATAATATTTCATCTTGCTTCTTATTTATGGGTTGACTTTATTCAGCAGGCACCACCGTTCTCAGGCTGCCATACCGGCACTCGTTCTGCTGAAGGGCATTATTGTTCTCAAAAGCCGATGTGGGCAGAGGGATGGTGTACATCGGGTCGTTGTGCTGAAGCACATACTTCACCAGCGGGCCTCCCTTGCGCTCCCTGTAGATGTGGGAGATTTCAGGCATACCCTCACGGCGCAGGTCGAACCAGCGGTGACCCTCATAGCAGAACTCGCGCCGCCGCTCATTGCGGATAGTAGTGAGCAGGTTGTCGCCTGTCAGATTCTGTGCGGTGTAGTTGGCATAGCGGGTGGCGCAGAACGTGTTGAGATCGGCGAGCGCATCGGCGTCTTTGCCGAGCAGTGCCTCAGCCTCCATCTTGTTGAGGTAAGCCTCAGCCGTGCGGATGTTCTGGCAAAGGCCAGAGTTGCCATACGGCTTCAGGATTGGATTGCCGTTCTGGGGATTGCCCAAGCCGAACTGCACCCACCGCAAGTCATTGGTCTGGTCGTAAAGCGACTGGAAGTCCTTGCTCATCGTTGGCCTGTAGGTGTCGGACGAATAGCGTGTTCCGGGGCCGAAGACCCACAGCACCTCCGGATTGTCATAGTTGAGCGGGTTGAACTCTCCGGCTACTACCTTGCTTCGGTCAAGCTCTGTATTGAGGTTTATCAGCCTGATGCCCTGCTTGAGCGCCTTGTTGGCCTCGTCGATGCAATCCTGATAACGGTCCATATAAAGGAAGACGCGTGACAGCAGGATATGGATGGCCGGCTGCGTGACGCGGTAATTGGCCTTTTCTATCGGCAGCGGATCCATGAGCCGTGCGGCCTCCTGCAAGTCAGGCACCAGCACCTGCTCATAAATCTGGCCTACTGTGGCGCGGGCAATGCCTTCCTTTGAGAGGTTGGCATTCAACTTCATCGGCACGCCCAAGGCTTCCTTATTGCTATTATAAGGCTCACCATAGATATTGACAAGCTGGAAATAGAGCAAGGCCCTAACGGCCAAGGCCTCAGCCTTGACCCGGTCTTTCATCTCCTGCGATCCCGTAGCATCGTCAATGCCGTCGAGCACGGCATTGCAGCCCATAATCTTGGTGTAGTACTGCCCATAGGTTGTCGAGGAGGCCTGCTGATTGATTTGGTTGCCATATCCGTCCTGGTCCATCATGTTGGGCTGCCAGGCATAGTAAGGCAATGGCGTGATGGTCTGGCTTTCCTCGGCAAAGGCATCCTGCGTTCCCACGAAGTTCCAGTTCTCATCATAGACGTTGGTCGTCAAATCGACGTAGCCCTGACAATCGTCACTGAGGTACTCGACCCAGGAAAAGTCGGGGGCATTATTGTCCGGATAGCCACTGCCTATCAGCAGCTCCGAGAAGTCAGAGGCTGTCTTTGGGATGACCTCGCTCTGCGACTCCTCCTCAAGGAAGTCTCCGCAACTGCTCAACAGCAGCGCAGCGGCAGACATTACATATAATATCTTTTTCATGTTGTCAATTTATGAATTAAAACGTAAGATTAACCGACAGTGTGAATGACTTCCGCGCAGGCCATGAGGCGGTTTCCGGGTCCCGTCCCTGCCATTTGCTGTCAAAAGCGATAAAGAAAGGATTGGTCAATGATGCCGTCACATAAGCATTGCGCATGCCGATACGCGTGTAAATACTCTTTGGAATGTCATACTGCAGGCTGATATTGCGGCAACGGATGAAGTCGGTGTCAGCAATGCGTGCCGTAGAATGGTTGTACATCTGGTACAGGTTGTAGGAGAAGCTGGAAGTCGTTGTGCCGGATGTGCCGTAAGGCAAATCTACAAGAGTCAACAACGGGTTGCCGTCGGGAATTGACGGGATATTGGTGCGGGCCTCGTCGCCCGTTTTCCTCCAACGGTTGAGCATGTAGGTCGGCACATTGGCCTCGGGGCGCGGTGCGCCCGAAGTGGCAAAGTATTCAGGCAGATAAGCCTGTGCGCCAAACGACATGGCGAACTGTGCGCGCAAGTGAAAGTTCTTGTAACGAAGCGATGTGCTGACACCTCCCGAGATGTCAGGCTGCGTATTGCCTGCCTTGACAAGATATTCCCTGAAGTCTGTGGGCATTACGTCCTTGGTGAGATTGTTGAACGTCGGGTGACCGTTGTTGGGATCAAGCCCCGCAAAGTCAAACGCATAAATGGTGCCGTAAGCCTCGCCGGGAACAATGGCGGTACCCTCGAGGTAGTTCTCCGGAGAATTGACAAACTGATTGTTCTTCACCTTATTGAAGTCACGGCTGGTATTGAACGACAGCGACCAGGTCCAGTCTTTCGTACGGATTGGGGTGCCACTGATGATGAACTCATAGCCGTGGTTGTTCATCGTGGTGCCGTCGATGTAGGCTGTCGAGACACCATATTCCGCGCCTACCGACGACGAGGAAAGCACCTTGCTGTTCTTGTTGTAATAGTTGAAGGTAGCACTAAGACGACCGTCGAAGAACGAGAAGTCGACACCGAGGTTCCAGTCCTTGGTCTTCTCCCAGCCGAGGTCAGGATAAGGCAACGACTGAACCGTCAGATAATACTGATGGAAATAGGTATGCAAGCCGCCATCCTTGGCTATCAGGTAAGGCGATACCTCCGTAACTGCATTTCCCCGCCAGCCATAAGAGAAAGAGATGTCGAACATGTCATACCAGTTGTGCGCCCACTGCATCCACGGCTCCTCTCCGATGCGCCACTTGGCACCGAGCGAGAAAGTAGGATTGAAACGCTTGTTCTCATCCTGACCGAAGCGGTTGGAGGCATCCAGACGGCCATTGAGGTTGACCACATAGCGGTTGTCATAGCTATAGACGGCGGTCATGTACTCGCTCAACTGGTTGGAGCGGGTGTTGACCACGCTCGTTCCCTGACGCATCTGCTCGGCCAGGTCGTAGTAGTAGCGGTTGCCGGTAACCGTCCCAAGCTGCGAGTGCTCCGGCACCGTGGCAAAGGTCTCGCCGCGATAGCGCAGGTAGCCGTAGCGCAATGCCGTGTTGCCGTCGACCTTGTTGGAGGTGACCTGCATGCCAAGATTGAACGTCACCGCATGCTTTTTTGCAAAGACATTGTTGTAGACCAGCGAGCCACGAACCGAGTAGTTCACTGTCTTCTGGTCGGAAGCGTTGAGCAGGCCGCCATAGGGCAGGGGACTTGATTTCTCGGCGTCAGAGTTGACGGCTACCTCGCCAACTTCATAACCGCGTATGTTGGCGATGACATTCGAATATTCGGTAGCCCACTGCTTCGAGGTCACCGACGCAAGACTTAGCGAGGCGTCACCCTGGAACTGCAGATGCCTGATGATGTCCCAACGAAGGCTGGCCGATGCCTGGAACGTCTGGTTAGTGCCTCTGTTGCCGGTGTTGGCAAGCTCATTGAGAATGTTGTAGTTATAATAGTCCCGATTGAGGATGGAATGACTGGTCGACCCGTAAACCGGATAATAGTAGAGGCTGCCGTCCGCATTGTAGAGCGGAAGGGCGCGGCTGGTTTTCATGGCATACTCATAGGGCGACACTCCGGAATAGAAGTCATCTGTTTTACGGTAGCTGCCACTGAGGTTGAAGTCAACCGTCACCTTGTCGTTAAAGCGGTAAGTGTTGGCACTGCTTGCCGTCACCGACATCAGGCTGTTGCCCTTGGCCTCGCCCGGCGTGGTGTTGAAGCCCAATGACAGACGGCTCTGGAGCTTCTCGGTACCGCCTGAGATAGAGATGTTCTGCTGTGTGCTGACCGGCGTACGGAACAGCAGGTCAAACCAGTCCGTGTTACGGTTTTCCATCTCACGGAACTGCTGCTCATACTCGCTTTGCGTAATTTTCTTCTGCTGAAGCTGTTGCACCAATCCCGCATAGCCGATGGGCAGCACCTGAAATGTGTAGCTGTCGCGGTCCTGGTACATCTGCTGGTTGAACTCCATGTATTGCTGCGAGTTCATCATGTCGTAGAGGCCGTAGCTCGGGCGCTGGGTGATGGAGACCGAGCCGGAATAGTTGATGCTCAGCGGCGTGTTGGGCTTGGCTTTCTTCGTGGTGATGACAATCACGCCATTGGAGGCCTGCGAGCCGTAGATGGCCGTTGCCGAGGCATCCTTCAGCACGGTGATGGTCTCGATGTCATTGGGGTTGAGCCACGAGATGGCGTTGCCGGCCGTCTGCAGCATGTCGTCCATGTCGCTTGAGAGCGGACTGGCGTCGTTGGGTATCGGGGTAGGATTGGTCTGGATGACACCGTCGACCACCCACAAGGGCTCCTGGTTGCCCAGGAGGGTCGAGGTGCCACGGATGCGTATCTTCGGCGTGCCGCCCACCTTGCCGGTGACGTTGACGACCGACATGCCGGGAATGACACCCTGCAGCATCTGGTCGATGCTCGACTCGTTGGCCACGAGCACATCGCTGCCCTTCACCTGATTGACGGCACCGACATACCGGCCGCGGTTGTAGCTGCCGTAACCCGTGACCACCACCTCATCGGTCGTCTTGGCATCCTCTGCCATCACAATATTGACCTTGGACTGGCCGGTATACTTCAACTCCTTGGTCTGCATGCCGAGGTACGAAAAGACAATTGTGCCGCTGCTCACCTTAGCTGTGGGCAGATGATACGAGCCGTCGCTGCTCGTAGTCGTACCGTAATTGTTGTCCTTGAACTTGATTGACACGCCGATGAGCGGCTCGCCTTTCTCGTCGGTCACTGTTCCTACCAGGAAGCCCTCCTGAGGCTCAACGCCCTTGCTCTGATTCCGCTGGGCCATCATACCGAGCGGGGCACTCAGCAATACCAGCATGAGCGCAAGCACAAGGAACGAGCTTTTTCTCTCTCTTCTCTCCATATTAATATATTAGCTTGTGTGATTTCTGATATATCCCAGCAATGACTCTCGTACCAGCCGGGTACTTTGTTTATCCAGGCGGCAGGCAGCACAATGGGCCGCATGCCACATCATCTTATATTCGCGCCACATCCCGCGGTGACGCTCACTTTCCTGAACCCACCCTCTCAACCGGTGCAACTCCTCGGGTGAGCTGGTGTCGACGAGGGCGGAATCGAAGAGGTGGCAAAGCGCCTCACTCCTTTTTATACACATCTCGCTTTTATATTTCTTTTGTTTTATATTAGTTAAACACTTCTGCGGACCACATCCCCTATGCCAAACTTACATTTTTGAACAAAATCGACGTATTTTGAGCGAAGTTGTTAAATATGCGAATAATTTACCGATATTTTCTTCTTCTATGCTTGCACTTTGAAATAAACTCTCTACCTTTGCACATGCAAAAAGAAGGTTAAGCTGATGAGGCAAAAGGATAAAAATGATTATAAAGACGATAAATTGTTAACGTCGCACCTGCGCGACGGTAACGAGAAAGCGTTTGAATATCTGTTTGATACCTATTTTGAGATGCTGGTGGACTATGCCATCCGGCTCATCCACAATGAGGATGTGGCCATGGATATGGTGCAGACGGTGTTTGTGAAGCTCTATGATGGGCGCGCCAACCTCTCCACGCAGTCCTCACTGCGCTACTATCTCTACAAGGCCGTTTATCATCAGTGCCTCAATGAGTTGCGTCATCAGCGCATCTCGGCCGATTACCTGGAGGCCGGCGACGGTGAGTTTTATCAGCGCGAGGTGCTGCAAACGCCCGACGAGGAGATGTTGCTGCAGAGCAAGGAGGTGTCGCGCTTCATTCAGGAGGCCGTCAGAACATTGCCCGACCGTTGCCGTGAGGTTTATCTGCTGAAGTTTGCCGAAGGGCTACACAATAAAGAGGTAGCCGAGCGCCTTGGCATCTCGGCCAAGACGGTTGAGGCGCAAACCACCAAGGCTCTCTCCCACTTGCGAAACGAACTGGCGTGGCTGGCGGTGTAGTGAGGAGTGAAGGGGAAGGCTGGAAGGATTTGTTAGAAGTCCGGAAGTTCAGAAGTCCGGAAGTCCAGTCAAATGATTATGCTAACCTTTGAACTCATACTTAGAGATTCAGGTTCAGCAAGCAATTATTATCAACCGCGGAGCGGTTGCGGGATATAGCCCGGGGTTGAGCGCCAGCGAAACCCCGGGAAGAGAGAAATGTCGGTGAGCTTATTCATATTACCCCGTAGGGGTTCCGGCGATACGATTGCCGGGTATTCCACGAATCAATCATTTGCCGTGTATTACACGAATCAACCAATTGACGGGTATTCACGCATCAACCAAATGCAATTACATTGGTGCGGTCATTTTGCCGCAACCCCTACGGGGTAAAATGATTAAACTTACCCTTAGCCCTGCAACCCCGGGGAATCGCTTCGCTCATCCCCGGGCTATTCCCCGCAACCGCTCCGCGGTTGGTATAACATAGTGGCATCCCTGTCATCCATCATCTGCGAGATCGCGTAAGCGTAAGGATAATCCATCTCACACAAATAACACAGACTCATTTGGTGCATCATCTGCGAAATCCGTGGAATCTGCGTGAACATTCAATACCATTGCACTAAAGCTTCATCTGCGAAATCAGCGGAATCCGCGTGAACATTCAATACCATTGCACTAAAGCTTCATCTGCGGAATCCGCGAGATCTGCGTGAGACCGAGACGTAGCGCAAATCCGCGTGACCGTTCAATGCCGCTAATTTCCCCGCCTTAGCCAACTCCAGCGCCTTGATATAAGCGGGATTACGCTCATTCATCACCCGCTGGAAATAATCCTGACCATAGACGTGGCTGGCAACGAGCGCCTTCAACTGCTGCTTGATATAGTCCTTGCTTTGAGTGAAGTCGGTGTCGCTATGCTGATATTGCAGTTCATCGCTCTTCTTCACCACCTTCTCAAACAGCGGCTCAGCGTCGAAACGCTGGTTGTAGTCGGCAAAATCCTTATACGTCGCCAGCACCTTGGCCTTATTGGCCTCAGCATACTGCCGCGCGATGAGCGTCTGCACGCCGCTGTAGGTAATCAGATTGTACCAGAACGACTGACGGTGAAGCGTGTCACCGGCCACGGTGTAGTCGGGTTTGATGCCCCAGTCGTCGTTGCTGTCGCCTTCCTTATACGGTTTCTGCAGACAGTAGCCCTTCGGCGTGAAGTAGCGCGCCACGGTGATGCGCAGCGCCGATCCATCTTTGAAGGGCAACGTCTCCTGTATGAGACCCTTGCCAAACGACCGCTGACCGACGAATGTTGCACGCTGGTAGTCGCGCAGTGCACCGCTGAACAGCTCGGCGGCCGACATCGTGCGGTTACTGATGAGTACGTAGAGCTTACCCTTCTCAAAGCTGCCGGCCGACGTGGTCTTGAACTCCTGCGTGGGGATGTGGGCACCGCGCGCCGTAAAGACGAGCTTACCCGCCCCGAGCAACTCACCGGCGCATTTCACTGCCTCGTCAACCAGTCCACCGCCATTCTGCTGCAGGTCGAGGATGAGGTTGCGCATACCGCTCTTCTTCAAGCTGTTGATAGCCTGACGCAGTTCGTCGGGCGTCGTATTGGAGAACATCGAGAGGTTGATGTAACCTGTATGCTTGTCGGCCATGTAAGCGGTGCGCACCGTCTTGGCGGGGTTGTCGCCCTTGGCCGGCGTGTAGCTGCTCATGCCAACGAGCATCTGCTCATTGGCTGCAGCCTCCTGTGGTGTGAGGTATTGCGAGAAAGGGTCGAGGGCCTGCGCCATACGCGCAATCTGCGCATCCACATACGGCGCCTTGGCCACGGAGTCGACATAGCGGTCGGTTACGGCATAGATCATCATCGCCATCTTCTCCTCAGGGGAGTGCTGCGCCTCGGCGGTGGTGGGCATCAGCAGCGCCGTCATAGCGGCTACGGGCATTACGAGCGCACGCAGGGCGCCATGCATTGATTGTTTCTTCATATTAAACTGTCTTTATAGAAGAAACACTCCGCCAGCCTTTTCCCCCTATCGCAGGATAGTTAATCTTCATTAACCGCCGGGCATCGGGATTTCTATCACGCAGATTGCGCAGATTACGCAGATTTCCTGCCCACCCTTGATCTCGCAGATTTTTCCAATCACCCTAAGGCATTGAAGCAGCCTCCATGAGCATTGAGGAACGCTGCGGTATTGAGAAAAATCTGCGGAATCGAAGGTATAACTTTAATCTGCGAGATCTGCGGAATCTGCGTGGAAAAGAAAGGTATGCTGTTTTCTTACACTGGTTTTTATGCCTTGTGCCCTACTTGTTCATGTTCTTGATGACGCTCTCCTCGTCGTGGCTGTAAGGCGTGCCGTCGGGATAGAGCACATCGTGGAACCACTGCACCGGTTCGCTGCCGTCGGGATGAGGATCGCTCCAAGCATAGCGGGTGTTGGTCTTACCGGTGACGAAGCCCCAGTTGATGGCCACCACATTGTGCTTCTTCAGCATCGGCATGACGTTCATGAAATAGCTGCCCTTGGTGCGGGCCATGTATTCGGTGCAGACCAATGGGCGGTTGAGCATCAACAGATATTTCACCTCAGCCTCATGGTCAGCCGGCTCGCTGTAGTTGTGGTAAGAGATGACGTCGGAGTTTTCGAGCTGGAAGGCGTTGAGCGGTTTATAGCTGTCGCTGATGCACCAGATGCCTGCGGTCAGCGGCTGTGAGGGATTGACCTCACGCGCCCACTTGAAGACATTGCGCAGCAGCGGCAGTGAACTCAAATCGTATTTGCTGTTACCCGGCTCGTTGTAGAGATCCCACAGCAGCACACGCTTGTCGTTTCCGAAGGTCTTGAGGATGTCCTTAACGTAGCGCTCAAGCTGGGGATAGAGCTTGGCGGTGTCGGCCCTGAGCGCCTTCGATGGGTCCTGCACCCATCCGCTGTTGTGGACGCCGACCTTCGGCTCCGGCTGTTTGCCATAGGCCGACGACGCATTCCAGCAGTCATCGAAGAAGACGAACAGCGGCTTGATGCCGTGGCTGTCGCATATCGTGAGGAAGTCGTCCATGCGCTTCTTCAGTCCCTTGGCGTCGTTGGCGTAGACCACACTGCTCAGGAACACGCGCATGGTCTTGAAGCCGAGATGCTGTGCCCAACCCAGTTCCTTGTCGATGGTGGCATGATCGTAGGTGTCTTTGCTCCACATTTCAATCTGGTTGATTGCGTTGGCGGGGATGTAGTCGCAGCCCGACAGCCACGGGTACTGCTTGTACCAGTTGTTAGCCTTCTCCGCACTCCAACGACCGGGCAAGGGTTGTGCCTGAGCCGAACCTGCGAAAAGGAGCAGGAGCGTCAGCACCGACAGCAAGGTAATCTTCAAGTTATTCTTCATAGTTTTTTCAGTTATAAGATGGTTATTGATGATGTTCTATCATGGACGGTATGCGTTTTAGGGCATCTGGGCTGGGCCGCTGTAGCCGGGCTACTTGGCCGTCGCCCCTGGTTTTCCATAGTTGGCACAAAGATAAGTATTTATTTTCAAACCGCCAAATGTTTTTCTTTGCTTTTTTAGGAATGCGTTTATTAGCTTGATTAATGATTACAGCGATTGCAGATTCCGCGGAACTCGCAGATTTTTCCTAATGCCAAGACTGTCTCAGGACCAAGGGTAGTGAGAAGGATCTGCGAAATCAAGGATGGGCAGGAAGGCGAAATCTGTGGAATCTGCGTGAGGCCAGGGATGCAGCATCAGCAAATCTCCGGCGCAACCAAAAATTTATAGACTTTTAGCGACTTGTTTCCTCGTTTTAATGTAACTTTGCACTTCGAATGCAACATACAAGCGCATGAAGAGGATAATCATTGCCCTGGCACTGATGGCGCAGCTGCCAGCCCTGGCACAAAACTTCACTTTAAACGGAGTAATCAACGACAAGTCATACGACGGACTCTATCTGTATCTGCGGCGCGTGGCGGTGACCAACAGCCGCGAGTCGACGATGGTGGACAGCGCCATGATCAAGGACGGACGCTTCCATTTCGAACTGACCGTCACCTCGCCCTATGTAGGCCACCTCGCCCTGCCCGAGAAAGACCCCGTGCACCACTTCCTTTATGCCCTGCCCGAGACCGACTGCATCGTTGAGCCCGACGCCAACGTCACGCTCACCTACGACGCTGCCGACCCCTACGCCTTCACCCTCACCGGCGGACGCATCAGCGCCGACTACGACGCCACAGTGCTCACTGCCAACCGCCAATGCCGGCAGCAGACCAGCCAACTGATGAAGCAGCGCGAGGCCGATGAGCAGAAAGCACCCTACACCGATGCGCAGAACGATGCCTATTCGAAGAAAATCACCGCCATCTACGCCACGATGAAGCTGGCCACAGCGACGTTTATCAAGCACAACATCGGCAACGACGCCGGTGCCACGGTGCTCTTCGCCTCCGGTCCCGACTACCTCGGTCAGGCCACTTTCGACAGTCTGGCCCACGTCGTGAAGCCCGAGTTGCTTGCGGCCTACAACACCCGCGTGGCCAAGGAGAAAGCGGAGGTGGAGCGGGAGCTCAAAGCTAGGGAATACAATCGGCCGGGCGTGCCCTACACCGACTTCGTTTCGAAGACTTCCGACGGGCGCACGGTGAAGCTGTCCGACTATCTCAAGCCCGGCCACATTCTCATGGTCGACTTCTGGGCGTCGTGGTGCGTGCCCTGTCAGATGGAGATTCCGCATATCAAGGAGCTGTATAAGCAGTGGCACGACAAAGGCTTCGACGTGATCAGCGTATCGCTCGACACCAAACGCGCCGCTTGGGAGAAGGCCATAGCGCGCAACAAGATGCCCTGGCCGCAGCTCTCCACCCTCGAGGGCTTCAGCACCGACGCAGCCAAGCGCTATGCCGTGGGTGCCATTCCCTTCGTCATCCTCATCGACCAGCACGGACGGTTGGCCCTGGTCAACATGCACGGCGACGTATTAGACAACAAAATAGCCGAATTGCTGCAATAGACTCAACGCACACACTTTTCCATTTCAATGAAAGATACTGAACACACATTTGTGTTGGCAGGACTGGTGGTCTTCTTTTTGCTCATCATGCACGCCCTGCCAAAGCTGCATATTGGCGCTACCGAACTGCGGCGCGTCAACATCCTCAGCGACCTGGTGCCGGAGAAAGACGACGACGCAGGCAGCATCATCCCCGCACCCAAGGCGCCGAAAGCCGAAACCATCGCCAAGACCCGCTCGGGCAAGGCCATCCACTTCAAGGAGGTATGGCCGAAGGGCGTCGAACCCATCGTCGACTACTCCGGCGACGCAGCCGGCGGCATGCGCCATTTCTACGACGCACTGAGCCGCGTGAAGACCATGAACCGACCCGTGCGCATCGCTTATTTCGGCGACTCGTTTATTGAGAACGACATCATGACGGCCGACCTGCGTGAGCTCTTCCAGAAGGAGTTCGGCGGCAACGGCGTGGGATGGGTCGACCTGGCCAACCCCATCAACCGCAACAGCCGCCGCACCGTAACCCAGCAGACCAGCGGCACCCGTGAATACGCCATCGTCAGCAAGCCCTTCGACAAGCAGCGGCAGGGAATCGGCGAACGCTACTACAGCGTGGCCAACGGCGCCAAGGTCAGCACCAACGCGGCCTCGACGTTCAACCGCTTCCAGCCCCATTCGAAGACGTTCGACGTGGCCCGTCTCTTCTTCCGCACCGACGGCAGTGCGACCATCGGCGCAGCCATCGGCAAGCAGCCGGTGCGCACCCGCACCTTCGGACCCTCGGGCAGCGTACAGATGTATGAGGTGAAGGGCCACGGCAGTCAGCTCACCTATACGTTCAACGGTCTCAGCGGCACCTTCACCGGCTTCGGCATGGCGATGGAGTCGAACCGCGGCGTCATCCTCGACTGCCTCAGCATGCGCGGATCCAACGGACTGACGCTAAAGGATATACCGCAGCATACACTCAACGATTTCCACCGCCTCAGACCCTACGACCTCATCATCGTACAGTTCGGTCTCAACGTCGCTGTGGCCGGCAATCCGCAGAAGATCATCAAGCTCTACGCCACCCACATGCGGCAGGTCATCACTCACCTGCGCCAGTCGTTCCCCGACGCCAGTATCCTCGTGATGAGCACCCCCGACCACGACGGCCGATCGGAGAACGGCATCACCACGCTGAAGGAAGTGAAATGGCTCGTGGCCTACCAGCAGCAGCTCGCCGCCGACTGCCACGTGGGCTGGCTAAACTTCTTCAAGGCTATGGGCGGCAACGGTGCCACCAAGCGGCTCGTCGACCAGAATATGGCCAACAAGGACTACACCCACCTGAGCTACGGCGGCGGTCAGGTGGTGGCCAAGCGCGTCTACCCCTCGTTCAAGGCCGGACTCAACAATTATCTTCGTCGTAAAAAACTGGAGCAAGAATAAATCATGCTGGATCGTCTCATCAATATCCTCACCTACGACCCGAAGAATCCGCTCATCTTCTCGAGCGGCCTCTTCCTGTTCCTCTTCCTCGGATTCTCGTTCATCTACATGCTGCTGCAGCACCGCAGCAACCTGCGCATTCTGTTTGTCACCCTCTTCTCTTATTATTTCTATTACAAGAGCAGCGGCTTCTATTTCTTCCTCCTGGCGGTCATCACCACGAGCGACTATTTCATCGCTGAGGCCATTGGCCGCATCAAGGGCGACACCGACATCAAGACACACAAGATGAAGCTGCTGTTGCTGCTCAGCCTCTGCATCGACCTCGGCTTCCTCGGTTACTTCAAATACACCAATTTCTTCGCCGGACTGATTGCCGACCTCATCGGTAAGAACTTCCAGCCGTGGGATATCTTCCTGCCCGTGGGCATCAGCTTTTTCACCTTCCAGAGCATGAGCTACGTCATCGACGTCTACCGCGGTAAGATCAAGCCCCTGGGCTCGCTCATGGACTACGCCTTCTACGTATCGTTCTTCCCGCAGCTTGTCGCCGGCCCCATCGTGCGCGCCACCGACTTCGCACCGCAGATCCGCAAGCCCGTCGTCATCACCCGCGAGATGTTCGCCCGCGGTGTCTACTTCATCATGATTGGCTTGTTCAAGAAGGCCGTCATCAGCGACTACATCAGCCTCAACTTCGTCGACCGCATCTTCGACAACCCCACGCTCTACAGCGGTTTCGAGAACCTGCTCGGCGTCTACGGCTACGCCATGCAAATCTACTGCGACTTCAGCGGCTACAGCGACATGGCCATCGGCATCGCGCTGCTGCTCGGCTTCCACTTCCCCATCAACTTCAACGCACCTTACAAGAGCGACAGCATCACCGACTTCTGGCGGCGGTGGCACATCTCGCTCTCCACATGGATACGCGACTACATCTACATCTCGCTCGGCGGAAACCGAAAGGGCAAGCGGCGGCAATACATCAACCTCGTCGTCACCATGCTCCTCGGCGGACTGTGGCATGGCGCCAGCCTCAACTTCGTGGCGTGGGGCGGCATCCACGGCCTCGGACTCGTCGGCCATAAATACCTCTCGCAGGAGGTGCTCCACCACGACCGCCACTACCATCCCCACGGCTGGCGACGCGTGGCAGCCATCATCCTGACGTTCCACTTCGTCTGCTTCACGTGGCTGTTCTTCCGCAATGCCAACTTCTCGGGCGTCGGCGTCATGCTCTCGCAGATCTTCACCGACTTCCACGCTGAACTCATTCCGCAGGTGCTCTCGGGCTACAAATACGTGCTCTTCTTCATGCTCTTCGGCTACCTCACCCACTACCTGCCCGACCGCTGGCAGGAGGGCATCATCCGGCTCATGGGCAAGGGAAATGTCGTCATCGACGCCATTCTCCTCACCATCATCATCTTCATCGTCATCCAGGTGAAGAGCAGCACCATCCAACCGTTCATCTACTTCCAGTTCTAAACGGATAATCAACGGGGAAACTGCTGCGGGAAATAGCCGAGGGTTAATCAACCGCGGAGCGGTTGCGGCAAAACGATTGCCTCATCGCTCGCACCAACCAAAGCCTCTATAATGAATCAAAACAACGCTATGCGATACCTTCGACTCGGGCTGTTGATGGTACTCATGCTCTCGCTTACCACCATCACCACCCTTGGTCAGCCCTCAAAAGCCGCTTCCTCCGACGGCTTCTCGGTGAGCGCTTTACCCGACCACGTCTTTGCGCGGATGCAGGGCAAATCTTACCCCGACGGCTGCCAAATCAAACGGTCGCAACTGCGCTATGTCCGCGTGCGTCATATCGGTTTCGACGGCAAGACTCACGAGGGTGAGCTCGTCTGTAACAAAGCCATTGCCAACGACGTGGTGGCCATCTTCCGCGATCTCTACGCCCAGCGCTACCCCATCGAGCGCATCCGCCTCATCGACGACTACGACGCCAGCGATGAGCAGTCGATGCGTGCCAACAACACCAGTTGCTTCTGCTACCGAGCCGTGAAGGGCAGCCGCAAGCTCTCGGCTCACGCCCGCGGCATGGCCATCGACCTCAATCCGCTTTATAATCCTTGCGTCAGACGCCGTCGCCGTGGCGCTATCACCATCCAACCTTCCACTGCCAAGCGCTACGCCAACCGCTCGGCCGACTTCAGCCACAAGATTACCCGCTCCGACCTGGCTTACCGTCTCTTCACTGCCCACGGCTTCAAATGGGGTGGCAGCTGGCGCTCCGTCCAAGACTACCAGCACTTCGAAAAGCAATAGCAACGGAAAAGCAAAGCATCGTCTTGGTTAATAGTCTGTCTCCTCCCTCCTACCCATTCAACCCATCAACCCCAAAAACCTATCACCCCCATCAAACAAAAAGGTGCACCCCTCGGATGCACCTTTCTATATTTTATCTCACCAGCACTTTCTTCACCGCGCCATTGGCGGTGCGTATCAGGTTGATACCCTTCTGCAGGTGGTTGCGCAGTCGGCCGTCTGGGCCATAGATGCGCACGATTTCGCTGTTGTCCGTCAGCGGCTGGTTGATGCCACTGCTGACTGGCGGCCGTATGCCGATGATCATCGACTGGTTATTGTAGAAGTCATTCGACACATCGGTCAGATCAATATCGAAGTAACCGTTGTCGGTACCGCGCCATCCCCAGTTGATGTGCACCTTGCCTTCGGCATCGTAGCCGTCGAGCACCCAGGCGTGACCACCCTGCGTCGGACTGTTGCCCGCATAGAAAATCGGGCGACCGGCGGAGAGCTCGTTGAAGATGAGATCCATCCACTGGTCCTTGGTGTAGTCGCTCCGCAAGAGGTATCTGAGGCTGTCGGACGAATAGCGGAAATTATCCGCCAGGTCGTGTACGATATTGCCGTAAGCGAAAGCCGAACTGCCCGACGGCGAATACATCATACCCACCGATACACCTATCTGGTAGCAGAGCGTTGCCACAGCCACGGAGTCGTCGGCGCTGTAGTTCTTATAGCTGCCAAGCGTGAAGTAGTTGTCCTTCATGTGGCTCCAGTCGTAGGTTGTGGCACCGAAGTCGGCACTCAGCGAAGTCTTGCTGAGCAACGGCGTATAGGTCTTGCTGCCCTGCCCCGTTGCGGGGTAATCATAATACTTCATGATCTGCGCAAGGGCCAGCGCCACACAGCCTACGGGGCACCGCACGGAGTCGCCACTGCTGTTGACACCCTTCGGACACATGCCATTGAAAGGTGAGTTCTGCGACCACCGTGTGGTGAGCATAGGCTCCACACTGGCCTTATACTTTGACTGGTCCGGTGCAATGAGTTGCGCGGAGGCCGACCAAACGACAAGGCTCAGTGCGAGCATCGAGAATATTCTCTTCATTGCTTAACGAATGAGGGAAACCGTCGGTCTTACTTCACGATGACCTTACGGGCCTTGCCTTCGCTGCGCAGCACATAGACGCCATGACGCAGGTTGTTGGCGTCAGCCTTACGACCGTCGAGCGTGTAGGCCTCAACATTGGCAGCCTTAGCCGAACCGTTGATGGCATTGATGCCGGTGGTCACGGTCACGGGTACTGCCGTAGTCTTGAAGATGTTGGCTCCCGTGAACTTGGGGAAGGCAGCGGTAGCCATCGTGCAATACACAGAGTCGGTCTGGTCCTTGATGAAGGTGAACTTGCCGTTGTCAGCAGTGTAATCAGTACCCTCAACAAGCTGGGTGCCACTGGTCGTGTACCACGTATAGGTCGTGGTCTGAGCGGCTGTGGCAAGACCGGTGATGTTGTTCTGTGCGCTCAGGTCAATGGTCTCGGCGATGGGGCTGATAGCCATAGCCTGCTGAGGAGCATAGGTAAGCGTCTTGATATTGCTATAGGGCAGTGTGGTCAATGTGAAGCAGTTGCCTGCGATATTAGCCGTGCCGATAGAAGCATACTTCAGTTCGGTGAGATTGTTGTTCATAGCGAACAGACGACCGTTTGACAGACCCGTGGCCTCGGTGACGTCAAGCGTGGTGAGTTTGTTGTTGTTGACGTTCACAAAGAGTTTGCTCGTAGTGTTGGCACCCAGCTTAAAGCTCTCCAAACCGCTGTTCAATGCATAGAAATTCTTCAAATTGGTGTTGGCCGAGAGGTCGAGCGTAGCGATGTTGTTGTTCGACAGATAAAGCGTGGCCAGATTGGTGAGGGCAGAGCCGTCGAATGAGGTCAATTGGTTGCCCTGAAGATTAAGCTTCGTCAGCGATACCGGCAGCTTCACCTCAGTCAGGAGGTTGTTGTTCAGCTCAGCGTCGAGCAGCTTGGTGTTCTTCGACAGGTCAACCGATGTGAGTTTGTTGCCGTTAGCGCTCAGACTGGTCAGCTCGGTGGCAAGCGATACATCCAAAGCCGTTGCACCGGTGCCATTCATGTTCGAGGTGCACTCGAAATCGTTCAAGGGCTTGGTAGCATAAATCTTCACCACACCCGTACCAACGGGGGTACCGGTAACGGCGGTAGCATACACATTATAGTCATCATAGATGCCGGTAAGGGTAGCACCTGTGACAATATTACCGTCGCCCCAGTCAATGGTAACGACATTGGTTTCGGCGACAGCACTGCCGAAGTCGAGCTCATGTTGAGTGCCATCAACAGGATAAGTAACGGTGATAACCGGGGTTGTGCTCTGGGCGCTCATGCCTAAGCATGAGGAAGCCAGCAGAAAGAAAAGTAAACTCTTCTTCATAATCTCTCTTTTTTGATTAATTATTATGTAAATAAAAAACTATCAACGCATGACGGCTACCTTGCGGGTGCCTTCCTTGGTTCGGATGATGTAAACGCCCTTGCGGAGTGCGCGATCGTCGGCACTGTTGGCAATGCGCTTGCCGTCGAGGGTATAGACCTCGGGCTCGGCTGAGCTCACATCGCTCTTCACCAGACTGATGCCGGTCTTCTCGAGCTTCGGTGTGGTCACCTTGATGCCATGAATATAGATGGTGTCGTGGGTAGCGCTCTGGAACCAGACATAGATGGGGTCATCGCTCTTTATCGTCACGTCATCGCTGCCGTTGTTGAGCTCCTCAATGCCGGTCCACGTCTTGATGCCAGAACCAAGCGTACGGAAGATGGTCATATATTTGGCATTGATAATCTTCCAGCCAGTGCTTGCCGTAAGGTCGGTAGACGAACTTACCTGACTCATATCGGCATCAGCATTCTTCGTGGCAACGATTCTTCCCATCATTTTGCTGTTAGACGAAAGACAGATGCTGAACGTGGAGCACGACGGCATGCATACGATGAATCCGCCACCGTTGGCGGTCATGGCTTGAGACGAGGGCTGCAGCATGATGGCACCCGTACGTGAGCCAGCCGTACCGGTCTCACCGTCAGTACCGGCGCCTACGAAGTCGGGAGAGACCTCGCTGGCCGGATAGTCGGGCATTTGGTCGGCATACACCGTCTGAATCAGTTTGCCGTTGGGGTCCACCTTGTAGTTCGTCTCGTCGATGTTGCCAATGTATTTGTCAATCTTTGCCTGGGTGTCGAACCACAGCCATCCGTCGGCATCAACATCTGAGGCGCCGAACATGTTATATTCCTGCGCCTGAGCACTCGTGGCCGCAAAAGCTAAAAGCGCCAAAGTTAATCTTGCAATCTTTCTCATTTTACTTATGTCTACTTAATGTTATCGTTAATCGCTATTGAATTTGCTCAAGCCTACACCTCACTCCAGTCGGGGTTCTGCTCAATGCCCTGATACTTAATATCGCTCCATGGAATGGGCAGGTAATACTCCTTATCGGTGAAGACGCGGATACGACCGGGGAAGCGGTTGAGATTGGACACCTTGTAAGTGGTCTTGCCATTCTTTACCGTGATGGTCATCGCCTTGAGCGGATTACTCAAACCGTTGAGTTTCTCCGAGGCCACACCCCAGCGGAAGTAATCCCAGTAGGAGGTCTCCTCGAAGGCGAGCTCCACCCGGCGCTCGTTCACAATCTTATCCCATGTGATGTCGGTCAACGCATCCATATGGACGCGCTCACGCACATGGTTCACCATCTTGAGCGCCGTGGCGGCATCACCCAAGCGGAAGGTCACCTCGGCGTAGTCGAGCAGCGCCTCGGCATAGCGCCAGATGATGTAGTTCTGCTTGCTGGCGTAGGTCTCGTTGTTGTCGATGGTCTGCGACTCGTCGACGAACTTACCCATGTAGTACCCCGTCCGTGACACTGCAGCGCTGGTCGAGGTGCCGTAGGGTGTGATGTCGGCGCCCTTCTTGCCGTCGGTCGTCGCCATATCCATGACGTGGTTGCGGTAGGTGCAGCCATTGTAAAGGATGTTGGCGTAGAAACGGTAGTCGCGGTTGTCGTAAGGATGGGTGGCGTCGTAGGTGGCGCCGTCTCTCATGCCATATTCGTCGACGTGGTTCTGCGTGGGCGTATAGGCCGCCGTAGTGCCGGTGAACGAAGGTGCGGCAGCGTCGCGGTCGAGCTTATGGCCGTTCTTGGTGTCGTAGTTGCCGTCGTCGGTGACCTGAATCTCGAAGATGCTCTCCTGCGAGTTCTTCGTCAGGAAGATGTTGCGGTAAGCGTCGCGTATGCCATCCTGCGTGGTGGCGGTGATGGGTACGAGCGAATAAGCATTGAGTGCGAAAAACTCGTCGTAGGCCGCCTTAGCCTTCTGCAGCATGGCCTGACTCTGGTCGTCGGTAAAGCCGAGATAGTCCTTATCCTTATTCTGATACACCTCGCTCGAAGCCCACAGGTAAGCCTTGGCTTTGAGCAGCAGGGCAGCACCCTTGGTCGCACGCCCGGTGTTGGCTGCATCATAGGTCACCGGCAGCTCGGCAGCCGCCTTATCGGCCTCGGCAGCGATGAAGTCGACCATCTGCTGGTAAGAGGCGCGCGGGAACTTCTCAGGATCATTGAGCGGGTCGTAGGTGTGGTCGATGAGCAGCACACCGCCGAACTGACGCCAGAGCATGTAGTAATAGTAGCCCCGCATGAAGTGGGCCTCACCGTCGACGCGCACCCGCTGCGACGCGTCAGGAACCTTATCCTCATTCTCGAGGAAAGAGTTGATATACTGTATCTCGGTGTAATCGTTGGTCCACAGACCCAGCGCCCAGTTGGTGATGGTTTCCTGATTGCCTTTGAGGATGTCGCCATAACCGGCATTGAACCAGTCGGTCTTGCCGACACTGAGCTGGTCGCCGAACCAAGGCAGATAATAGCGCGAGAGGTTCTTCAGCAGCGTGCTCGTGGTCACCAGTGTCTTGAAGCCGTAGTTCATATTGCGGTACCAGCCATTGACGTATTCGTCAAGCAACTGACCGTTGCTCCACACCGATTCGTCGGAAATCTTGTCGTTCGGCGCATCGTCGAAAAGACTGTTGCACCCCGAGAAAAGGAGCGTTGTGGCAACCAATAAGGAGCCTATTTTATATTTAGTGAGTATCATAGCTTTTGTATTATATTCCAAGATTGAGTGTCACGCCGTAAGTCTTCTGCACCGGGTAGCCGCGCAGCGACTCCGGATCCATATAATCGAGGTCGCTGATGGTGAACACGTTGCTGGCCTGGAAAGCGATGCTCGCCGAACTCAGGCCCACCTTGTGCAGCCACCGCGAGGGAATCTGATAGCCCACGTTGAGCGTCTTCAAGCGGATGAAGTTGCAGCTCTTGATCCAGAAGGTGGAGGGCTTGCGGTTGTTGTCGGCCGAGGTGGCGAACTTAATGCGGGGATAGGTGGCATCGGGATTGTCCTCGGTCCAGGTCTCGGTGAGGTGGTATTTCTGGAACTTCTGCAGCGTACCGTTCTCCAAGGTGTAGTATTCGCTGATGTTCTGCTTATAGCCCCACTCGCCCTGGAACAGGGCATTGACGAAGAAGCCCTTATACTGCACGTTCATCTTGAAGCCCATATCGAGGTCGGGGTAAGACGAATTCTTTACGTAGATGCGGTCGTTGGAGTCAATCTTGTTGTCGCCATTCTGGTCGACGTATTTGATGTCGCCCGGAGCAAGGGTGGCATTGCCCTGACCGTCCTGGTCAACGCCGTAGTTGTTGATTTCCTCCTGGCTTTGGAAGAGTCCGTCGGCCTGATACATCGACCACACCATGCTGCTTCTGCCTTTGCGGCGGAGGTTGGGCAGCTGCGCGCTCTCATCGTCATAGTCGAGGTATTTATCGTCGGTCTTGGCCAGGGTGAGCGCCACGCTGTACTTCAGCTTGCCGATGGTGTTGCGGTGGTTGATGGTGAGGTCCCAGCCCCACGCCTTCAGTTTGCTGAAGTTCTCGTTGGGCACCATGCCGTCGACACCCGTCGATGGCGGATAAAGATAGTCGGGAGCCGCCGTAATCTTGTCGGTCTCATAGCGGATGTAGTATTCAAACGACACTCCGAAGCGACCATCCCAGAAGCCCAGGTCGGTGGCGAAGTTGTAGTCGTGGGTCTTGCCCCAGGTGAGGTATTCGTTGGGGTTGGTCGTCATGATCATACCCGGACGGAAGCTGCCGCCAATCGTGTAGCCGCTGTTGGTGGACTCGGTGTAGGTGCGCAGGTAGGAGTAGGCGTCGACGAGACCGTCGTTACCCAGCCAACCGGTCGACATCCTCAGTTTGGCGTTGCTCAGCACATGCTGCTTCCAGTTGCGGAAGAACTCCTCGTTGGAGATGACCCAGGCACCCGAGAACGAGGGGAAGAAGCCCCAGCGGCGGTCGGGGTGGAAATTGTTGCTGCCGTCAACGCGGAAGCTGAACTCGCCGAAATACTTGTTGGCGTAGCCGTATTTGGCGCGGCCAATGAGCGAGGCACGCTGGTTGTAGGTCTCGTTGCCGGTGAGTTTAGCCGACTGCGCCGTACCAATGACCTCAGGATAGATGCCCTTGTCCTGGTTGGTGCCGTTCATATACTGGTTGTGCGTACGCTGGTAGTTGGCAATAATCATGCCCTCTACATCGTGCTTGCCGTTGAACGTATGGTTATAGTTCAGTCCGCCCTCATAGAGCTGGCTGTCAAAGAATGTATCATCCTGTTCCTGAGACACTTTAGCCGTTGGGTACACCGTATTGGCGTCGGCCGAATAGGTGTCGGTATTGGCATCGTAGATATACAGGGTGACGGGCTTGTCGAACGTCGTATTGACGCTGTGGTTGTCGTCGAAAGTGGCGCGGACATAAGCCGAGAGGCCCTTCACCCATGGAATATCCCAATTGAGGTTGGCGGCTATCGTACTCATGTTGCTGCGGTTCTTCATATACCCGCCGAGTCCGTCAATGCTGATGAGCGGATTGCTGCCGTCGATGCTCGCCAGCTCGCCGTTGGTGAAGCGCACCACCTGCAGTGGTGAATAGCTGTAGGCGTTGTTGATGGTGTAATAGCTGCTGTTCTTCGACCGCGTGCGTGAACCGTTGAAGTTGACGCTCAGCGTGAGGTTGGACGTCAGCATCGCATCAATCTTACCCATGTAGTTCAGTCGCGTGCGCCCAACGCCGCTATAGAGACCCTTGCTGTTGGCAAAGCCGCCGGAGAGATAGTATTTTATCGTCTTGTTGCCGCCGTTGACCGACACGCTGTGGGTCGTGCTCGAACCCGTGTCATCGAGGTAGCTCAGATAGTCCTCATCGCCGTAGACGTTGGGATTGGTGTGGTTCTTGATCTGCTCCAACTGCTCGTCGGTATAGGCCACCTCCGTCGTGCCCGGCGTATTGGCCACAGCGCGGTTGAAGAGCAGCGCATACTCGTAGGCATTGAGGAATTCGGGCATCTGCGTAGCCTTGGTCACATTGTATTGTCCACGATAGTTCACATGCACGCGGTCGCCCTTCGACTGCTTGGTCTGCACCAGAATGACGCCATTGGCTGCACGCGCACCGTAGACGGCGGCAGCGGCAGCATCCTTCAAGATGCTGATGCTCTCGATGTCGTCGGGGTTGAGGTCGGACAGCCGCATCTCACCGTCAGAGGTGTTGGTTCCGAAACGAGGCACACCATCGATGACGAGCAGCGGTGCACCATTGATGCCGCGGATGTGGATGTCGCTCTCGCGCGCCGTACTCGGGTCACCGGTGGTTTGCATCACCTGCAGGCCTGCCACCTGACCGGTCAGCGCCTTGTCGACGTCAGTGGTGGGTGCCATGACGATGTCGTCTGACTTGATGGTCTCAATCGATCCCGTCAGCGACGACTTCTTCTGAATGCCATAACCCACGACCACCAGTTCGTCAAGGCTTTGGGCATCGTCGTCCATCGTCACCTTGACCGACGCGCTGCCGGGCTTGACATTAATCTCTTTCGACTTATATCCAATATACGACACCACGATGGTATTGACGTCGCCGTTCCGGGGGATGACGAAGTTGCCGTCGGCATCGCTCACCACACCGGTCTTGGTGTCTTTCCATCTCACTTGAGCTCCAATCAGAGGCTCACCTCCGGCGTCGACCACCTTACCCGCCACAGCGCCGTTCTTGGCATTGTCGGTCTGGGCTGGCTGCGGCGTCGAAGGTGTCTGCGCTGAGACGGTCAAAGCCGCCAAGGACAGTGCCACGAGCATCGTTCTCCTGCTGAAGATTATTTTCATGCTAATATGCTTAATGTTAATATAGAGGTGTTACTGCGTTATCTTGAAGGTGTTGGCGCATCACTTGTTGGACAGCGCCTTTTCTATCTTCATTGCCTGGAAGGCATAGAAGTCGCGGGTGAGCCCCGTTGCCTGCGCCTTATAGGTGTTGAACTTGCGTAGGGTGCGCCGCAGACAACCGGTCATGATGGCACCCATCTGGTCTTTCGTCAGCGCCGAGGGACCAAGATTGATGCGCACGAAATCGTCGCTCGCCGCATAGTCGCAGGGCAGCGAAGGCGTGGCATTCTCCTGACAGAAAGCCGCATAGATGGCATCCGACGTCAGCGCAGTGGTCTTTGCAGCCGTTTTCAGTCCGGCGTTGTTGATCATCTGGTCGATGGCAGCCCCCTCAAGTGCCTGCTCGGCATCCGACAGCGCACCACCCTTGGGCGCCTTGAAGAGTGCGCCCTCAAGGTCGGTGAGGTAGTCGCTCAACTTACTAAATATAACTTCAAGCTACAACTATTTCCTGAATTTTAACTACTTACTATCGCATTTTCCTGCTAAATAAGCAGTGTGGCTGCATTATTCTTTGTAATATTTATCCTTTACGTCTTAGGAATAGCCTTCTCTCTCGATTGCAAAGAGAATACATTTCGCTTGCAAATCTTTTACACGAAACACGTATATTATTACAAATCTACCCTATATTATTACAAATCTCCCGTATATTATTACAACTCCCTCCCCCTAAGGAAATATAAAATATATTACCGCAATTACCGCATCGCTATTTCTTCCTGATAATAAGAACGTTAACTGCGGTAATGTGCCTAAAATTGCCTCGCCACATTACCGCAAACATTACCGCAAATGAGGGAAAAGCTATAGAAGGGCGGAAGTATTTGTTAGAAGTCCAGAAGACAGAAGTCCGGAAGTCCAGTCATTACAATAAGCAGACGTAGGGGCGTAGGCATTACTGCCGAAGAAACAGCCAGTGTAGTGGTCTTGTGCCGGCCACCAACCGCATCGCGATACCATAGCTATCGCATCGCGATACCATAGCTATCGCATCGTCATACCATAGCTATCGCACCGTCATACCATAGCTATCGCAATGCGATACCATAGCTATCGCAATGCGATACCATAGCTATCGCAACGTCATCGGTATGGTATCGCAGAGCGATAGAGCGAAGGGACAATAGAGAAGATAGAGACGCTGCACAGCATCGTCCTACTGGACCATCAAAGTTAGGGTAGGAACGGGTAACTACAGCCCTAAAAGCAGCCATCCGTTTAACACGCATTTGACTGGACTTCCGGACTTCTGGACTTCTAAAACCTCTTTTTCCCTATTTGCGGTAATGTTTCCCTGCAAGTGTTAACTCGCGAGATAAGCGGTAGGTGCTAACTGGATGCAGTTAATTGATTTAAAGACAGAAGCTCCGTTGCACTTTTCGCTCCTTTTTCTTATATCCCCAGCACATTCCTCACGACGAGCCAGACGAAGAAGGAGAGGATGTAGAACCAGACGACGTACTTGTTGCCCGCCAGTGCCTGCAGCCGCAGCTGCCATTTGCCATTGGGCAGGACGTCGGAGGCGATGATGAGCAAGAGATATGGTATGGCGTAGAGCAAGAAGAAATTGTATCGGGCGGCAGCCACCACATCACCCTGCAACAGGGCATGCAATGCCCGCTGAAAACCACAGCCGGGGCATTGCAGGCCTGTTATCAACTTAAACGGACAATGGAACGGCCAAAGGGCGGAAGTCGGGTCAACAAAAGCCAAGACGAGGCATACTGCCAGCGCCACGGCGACACCCAAAGCCACTTTCTTGCCCTTAGTCATCCGTCATGCGCCTTATGCACTTACTGCCGCAGTGCCAAGCAATGCGAATATAATATAGATGATATCAATCACAACACCGCTCACAGCGGCGATTATGGCCCACTTCTTTGCATTCTTTGAGGCCGTCTCAGCCTCATCATACTGCTTGGCAGCATACAGCCCATTAACCTTGGCCGCATACACGATTGACACGATGCCGAACGGAAGGCAGCAGAGTACTGTTGACAGGATTGCCCAGACAAGGTAATTGTCAGGACGGGAATTAACCATTTCGTTATTCATTGTAGTTTACTGTTGTCCGCGCTTCTCCTGCCGCGGTAAGATTGTTGTCATTGGTTCAATGAGAGGGAGATACTGCCGGTGAGACAGCTCTCATCACACCCGCTCTTTCGGCGGGCTTGGTCCTTTTTGGTGCAAAAGTAAATAATACTGACCAATAATCCAAGTAAAATGGTTAATTTTTCTTAGTAAGGGGCTTAATTTGCCTGTTGTGAAAGAGCATTACACCCAACACCTCAGAGGAAACGGGCCAAAAGAAAAGCCGCCAGGCAGTTGAACTTCAACCATCCGGCGGCTTTTGCGTGTTGGGGTACTCGGACTCGAACCAAGAATGACAGGACCAGAATCTGTAGTGTTACCATTACACCATACCCCAATGTCTCGCACCCCTTCTTGTGGAATGCGAGTGCAAAGGTACGCCGTTTTTTTGTTCCGACCAAATAAATCATGAGTTTTTTTCAAAAAAAGTGCATTCGGCTGCGTCACCAGCCATGATAGGGCGACATTGTGCAAGGCCAATAAGGGCGGAGCAAGGATAGGACAAAAAAGCCTTCATGACGTGTTTTTGCTAAATAAAACAAATAAATTTTGCCGTTCCTGCTTTTTGCGCTAACTTTGTGGGATAATGTACGCATATATTAATATTGAATGAAAGCAACAGCAACAGAAAAGTTACTTGAAACGATTAAGGACGGCATCCTTGACAAAAAAGGCGAGAACATCGTGATTATTGACTTGCGCCATATTGACGGCGCCATCGCCAGCTACTTTGTCATCTGCCAAGGCAACTCCCCCACTCAGGTTGAGGCTATAGCCGAATCAGTTGGCGACAAGTGCCGCGACGAGGAAGGTGAAAAGCCCGTAGGCGTCAACGGACTGGGCAACGACCAATGGGTAGCCATCGATTTCGTCGACATCATGGTGCATATCTTCCAACCTGAGGCCCGCGCCTTCTACGACCTTGAGCACCTCTGGGAAGACGCCAAGATTCAGAAGATCGCCGGATAGCAACGATTGCCTATAGCGAAGAAACAAGCATTTACCTCATTTATTAACAACATCGAACAGTGGACAACAGACGATACAACTCCAACAACAACGACAACCGACAACCGAAGATGCCGCGGTTCAATATGAACTGGCTCTACATTACTGTGGCTATCGTGTTGGCCATCCTCCTTTTCTCGGGTGGTGGCAATTCCATTGCCAAGGGTACGGCCTCCAACCAGGAGACCTCATACAGCGATTTCAAGACCTACGTGAGCAAAGGGTATGCCCAGCGCGTGGTCATCAACAAAACCGAGAACACGTTGCAGATGTATATCAAACCGCAATACATCCACACCGTGCTTAACGTGACACCGCAGCAAGCGGGGACCAATCCTTACGTCACCGTGCAGTTTGGTTCGGTTGATGAGCTGGAAAAGTTCCTCAGCGCCGAGCAGCAGAAGCATAAGCTCTCCGGCTTCAGTTATAACAACGAGAAAGGCACCGACATTTGGAACATCCTGCTTAATCTCTCACCGCTCATTTTCTTCTTCTTCCTCTTTTGGTTCCTCACCCGCGGCATGGGCAATGCCGGTAGCGGTGGCGGCGTGTTCAACGTCGGCAAGAGCAAGGCTAAGCTCTATGAGAAAGGCAACGAGATGGGCGTGACCTTCAAGGATGTCGCTGGACAGGAGGGCGCCAAACAGGAGGTGCAGGAGATTGTCGACTTCCTCAAGAACCCAAAGAAATACACCGATTTGGGTGGTAAGATACCCAAGGGCGCGCTGCTCATTGGTCCTCCGGGAACCGGTAAGACGCTCTTGGCCAAGGCTGTAGCTGGTGAGGCTGGCGTGCCGTTCTTCTCCATGAGCGGCTCCGACTTCGTCGAGATGTTCGTCGGTGTGGGCGCCAGCCGCGTGCGCGACGTCTTTGCCCAAGCCAAGCAGAAAGCACCATGCATCATCTTCATCGATGAGATTGACGCCGTGGGCCGCGCCCGTTCGAAGAGCCCCGCTATGGGCGGCAACGATGAGCGCGAGAATACGCTCAACGCCCTGCTCACCGAGATGGATGGTTTCGGTACTAACTCGGGCGTCATCGTGTTGGCTGCCACCAACCGCGCCGACATGCTCGACAAGGCCCTGCTGCGTGCAGGCCGCTTCGACCGTCAGATTCACGTCGACCTGCCCGATTTGGCTGAGCGCAAAGCCATCTTCATGGTTCACCTCAAGCCGCTGAAGACCGACAATAGCCTCGACGTCGACTACCTTGCACGTCAAACTCCGGGCTTCTCGGGGGCCGACATTGCCAACGTTTGCAACGAGGCCGCACTTATCGCCGCCCGCCACAACAAGAAATTTGTCACCAAACAGGATTTCCTCGACGCTGTCGACCGCATCATCGGCGGATTGGAGAAGAAGACTAAGGTGATGACCGCCGACGAGAAGAAGTCCATTGCCATCCACGAGGCTGGTCACGCCACGGTGAGCTGGTTCTGCAAGTTCGCCAACCCGCTGGTCAAAGTCACCATTGTGCCGCGTGGCCAAGCGTTAGGTGCCGCATGGTACCTGCCCGAGGAGCGCGTCATCACGACCAAAGACGAGGAGCTCGACGAAATCTGTGCCCTGTTAGGTGGCCGCGCCGCTGAAGACCTCTTCGTCGGTGCCATTTCGACAGGTGCCATGAACGACCTGGAGCGCTCTACCAAGGCCGCCTTCGGTATGGTGGCTTACACCGGTATGAGCGACCGCCTGCCCAACATCTGCTATTACAACAATCAGGAGTATCAGTTCCAGCGCCCCTACAGCGAGACTACGGCAAAAATTATCGACGACGAGGTGCTGAAGATTATCAACGAACAATACGACCGCGCCAAGCAGATTCTCACCGAACATAAGGAAGGTCATCGGCAACTCGCCCAACTGCTCTTCGAGAAGGAGGTCATCTATGCTGAGGACGTGGAAAAAATCTTCGGCAAACGTCCCTGGGAGAGCCGCACCGAGGAACTGATGAAGGAGAACGATAAGCTCGAGGCCGAGAAGGCTGCCAAGGAAAAGGCCGAGGAGCCGAAGTTGGAAGACATGCCCGACGCCGTGAAGCAGGCGCAGGCAGAATACAACAAATCGGTGGCCGAGAAAGAAGACGCCGACAAGAAGGTTTCCGATGACGAGGCCAGCGAGAAGAAGGTTTCCGATGACGAGGCCAGTGAAAAGAAGGTTTCCGATGACGAGACCAGTGAAAAGAAGGTTTCCGATAACGAGACCAGTGACAACGAGGCTACCGAATAAAACATTATTCTTATGACAAGCAAGCAAAAAAATCTCATTGTCCGCACCATAACGGGCATTCTGTTCGTCGCCGTCATGGTGTCGGGTTTTCTCAACGCCATGGCGATGATGCTGTTGTTCTGCATCATCACCGGCCTCACGCTGTGGGAATATACAGGACTGGTCAACAACTATGTGGCTGACACGACGGTCAACCGTTTCATCTCAACCGTTGGCGGCGTCTATCTCTTAATTGCCGTGGGCGCATGGGCATCGGGCATTGTCACGGGCTTTGCCGTACTTGTGCCTTATATCCTGACCATCATCTATCTGCTCATCAGCGAACTCTATACAAAGAGCGCCAATGCCGTGGCCGACTGGGCTTACACCATGCTCGGCCAATTGTATATCGCCCTGCCACTGGCACTCATCAACATCCTTGCCTTCCCCGTGCAGGACATCCAATATTATGATATGTATCTGCCGCTGAGCGTCTTCATTCTGCTGTGGTGCAACGATGCGGGCGCCTACTGCGTCGGTTCGCTCATCGGTAAGCACAAGCTCTTCCCCCGCATCTCTCCGGGCAAGACCTGGGAGGGCAGCATCGGCGGTGGCGTGATTGCCATCATTGCGGCCGGCATCATCGGCTATCTGGTCAACAACAGCGATGCAGGCCACCTGCTCAACGTCTGGGAGTGGCTCGGTCTGGCCGTCATCGTAGTGGTGTTCGGCACTTGGGGCGACTTGGTCGAGAGTCTGTTCAAGCGCACCATCGGCATCAAGGACAGCGGCAATATTCTGCCCGGTCACGGTGGCATGATGGACCGCTTCGACTCATCGCTCATGGCTATTCCAGCAGCAGTGATTTATCTGTACGCATTGCAACTATTTGCATAACGCGCCGGCGCATGCCCTCAATATCGAGCACGCCATAAGCAAAACCTTTGCGGGTCAATTCCACGGGAAGCCGGTCGTCGTATTTATCGAAGACCGGCTTCTCCTTTGGATAGAGCAGTGTCATCGGGTCGATGGGCTTGCTGATTTCCGCCCGCATCACCTCTAACAGTCGGTCGAGGCTGGTCTGCAGCGTGAACTGCATCCAATAGGGGCGGTTAGAGTCGAAGCCCTTCATGCCCACCTGCGGTCCGCATTTCAACCGCAGGAAGCGCTCCAAAGCCAGGAAAGCGTAGCTGCCGAGCCAGGGGAACAGTGCATACATGTTGCCACCCAACGAGATAATCCACTTCTCGCCAAGTCCCGAATGCAGCGCTGCATCCTGCGCCTGAGCCAGCCTCGAGCGGGCATGCGGCAGAAGGTAGGCATAGCGGGCAACACGCTGCTCAGGCGTCTTGTCGCCATCGACGAAGCCCTCAAGCAACAGCCGACGCATGCGTTCGAGAATATGCGTATGGATGTCGCCCGGCTCATCGCCGAAATAGGCCGGGATAATACCCTTGACCGGATGGCAATAGACTACATGGCGCTTGATGTCGACCTCCTCGACCACCCACACGCGACCGGCAATGGCAATCTTGTCGTTCACTGGTGGCGGTTTGACAATGGTGCCCAGTTCCTGCGACTCGCAGCGCACCGTATATTCCTCGTTCTCTTGAAACACCGCATAGAACTTGAAGTTGTTCACCTCACGCTCTCCCGCGATGCCCACGATGAGTCCACCGCGCTCGGTGCGCTCGATGTGGTCAGTCTTGAGCAGATGACGCAGCAACACACGGAAATCGTCTTGCGTGATGTTGCGGAAATAGCTCAGCGTCAATACGCGCGAGGCCAGTTCGGCCGGCGTCATCTCACCACCCGAGGCCAATGTCGCCATTGTCTGATGATAAAGCAGACTGTAGGGCAAACGGCCCGTACGTGGCGGTTCCACCCATTTCTCTTCCAAATAAAGCTGAACCAAGGCGATACCCTGCAACAGTTTCCAAGGTATGGTCTCCGGCAACAGCGCCCGGGCCTCGGCGGGGTCCTCGCGGATAACAAACCACATCTCCGAAGGCGCGTTGCGGCGCCCGGTGCGGCCCATACGCTGGAGAAACGACGACACCGTGTAGGGTGCATCAATCTGAAAGGCACGCTCCAAGCGGCCGATGTCGATGCCCAGTTCGAGCGTCGAGGTGGTGCAGACGGTGACGAGACTGTCGTCGCGCTTGATAATCTCCTCGGCGCTCTCACGATACGACGTCGAGAGGTTGCCGTGGTGGATGAGGAAGCGGTCGGGCTCATGCCGGGCCTCACAGTATTGGCGCAGCGTTGAGGTCACGGCCTCACACTCCTCACGTGAGTTGGAGAAGACGAGACATTTGTGGCCACGCGTATTGTCAAAGATATAACGCAGGGCGGGGTCGGCCATACGCAGTGGGTCGTCGGGTCCGTCGCTCTGAGGATCGGGCAGCTCCTTGCGGTTTTCCTTGCGGGCCTGAACGGTGTGGTCGGGCTGGATGGTGAAGAAATGCTCCATCGACAGCCGCCATTTGGCTTTAGCCGCCTCCACGCGTGGGATGACTGTTCCGCGGCCGGTACCCGCCGAGAGATAGCGGGCCACCATATCGGGTTCGCCAATGGTGGCCGATAGACCGATGCGACGTGGATTGACATTGGCTATACGACAGAGGCGCTCAATGAGGCAGAGCGTCTGACCGCCGCGGTCGCCACGGAGGAAGGAGTGTATCTCGTCGATGACAATAAAGCGCAGGTCTCCGAAGAGATGGGGAATTTCCGAATGGCGGTGCAACAGCATGGCCTCGAGACTCTCGGGGGTAATCTGGAGAATACCCGAGGGATGCTTGAGCAGTTTCTTTTTCTGCGACTGCGCCACATCACCATGCCAGTGCCAGACGGCGATGCCACTCTCGTCGCAGATATCGTTGAGGCGGACAAACTGGTCGTTGATGAGCGCTTTCAGTGGGGCGATATAGAGACAGCCCACCGAGGCTGGCGGTTGCTCTTGCATGAGGGTGATGATGGGGAAGAAGGCAGCCTCAGTCTTACCCGATGCCGTAGAGGCCGAGAGCAGCACATTGGCGTCAGTATTGAAGATGGCGTCGCCAGCCGCGGCCTGAATGCCGCGGAGCGATGTCCAGCCGTTTTCGTAGATGTAGTGCTGGATGAGAGGGGAGTATCGGGAAAAGACGTTCATAATAGGGAAGATAGAGGCTATAGAGACCATAGAGACCATAGAGGCCATAGAAACTATAGAGACTATATGCTGAACTCTGCAAAGCGGGAGTCTGTGGCGGTATCAGCTTGCTGCTCAAGTGAAGGCTTAGCATAGCTGAAGGCATCTGACTGAAGCAGGGCGCGCAGGTCGGCCGTCGGGTTCTGGTAGAGGATGTCGAGCAGTTCGATGAAGTCGCGGATGACCTCACGCGGCGTGATATGCTCATCGGCGCCGATGCGGCCATACTCAATCTTGATGAAGTCGGCCAGATCGTGGTCGTCGACCGTACGCTGATAGCCATAGAGCGTGGCGTGGATGTCGGCGAGTTTCTCCGTCAATACGAGCATTTCCTCCGAGGTGAGCGGCTGCAGACGCAGTACCGGCCCCATCAGGTCCTGCATACCCTGCGACTGCGCAAACTTACCCTCCTGCAATCGGGAGCGCAGCGCCTCGTAGCTGTAGATGCCACGGTGGCGGTCCTCGATGCATTGCGGCGTTCCGCTCATCACCATACCGATGTACTGCGCCTTGCCCTGCAGGGCGTCGTTATACATCGTAAGCATCTTCTCGTAGTTGTATTGCCGTGAGATGCTGTTGGGTATCTTGTAGAGGTTGACCAGCTCGTCGATGAAGACCATCAGTCCCTCGTAACCCGCCTGCCGGAAGAAGTAAGCCAGGAGCTTGAGGTAGTCGTACCAGTCGTCATCGCTGATAATCACCGTCACACCGAGTTCCTGCCGTGCCTCGGTCTTTGTGGCGTACTCACCGCGGAACCATTTCAGCACCTTGCCCTTGAGCTCATCGTCGCCCTCGGTGAAGGCGCGGTAGTAGAGCGAGAGCAGGCGTGCGAAGTCGAAGCCGTGGACGAGGTTCTGCATCGACCGTATGACGTTCATGATGCGCTGCTCCACGGCTTGGGCAAAGGCGCTGTCGTCGAGGCTCAGCCCCGTCTCAGCAGCCGTATCGGTCTGCACATTGCTAATCCATCGGTCGAGGACAAGCGTCAGTGCGCCACCCTCGGGTTTCGACTTCACGCTGAGGTTGCGCAACAGTTCGCGGTAGGTAGCCAATCCCTGCCCCTGATTGCCCTGCAACCGGCGTTCGGGTGAGAGGTCGGCGTCAGCCACGACGAAGTTGCGGTCCATCACATGGTTGCGGATGGTCTGCAACAGAAACGATTTACCGCTGCCGTATTTGCCTACGATGAAGCGGAACGACGCGCCGCCGTTGCCCACGATGTCGACGTCGTGGAGCAGCGCCTCAACCTCACGCCGCCGACCCACGGCGATGTAAGGCAATCCGATGCGCGGTACGACGCCGCCCTTCAGCGAATTGATAATGGTCTGTGCAATGCGTTTGGGTATCTTTATCATTTGTTCAACTCCTTTTCTATATCTTCTACATAATCTTCTATCACCTTCGGGCCTTCGCCGTCATCCTCCAACACAACGTCGCCCAACCAGTCCATGGCTTTGTTGTTGACCGCGTCCATCATTACGCCCAAAGGCTTATGCTGCTGGCGAAGATAGGTCTGCCAGTCGCCGCCCTGGAGCAGCAGCCGGAGGAACGACTGCTCTTCAGTTGAGAACAGCGTATCAGCGGCCGCTTTGGAAGAGGATTGTTCACTTGCCGCCGTGGATGAGGATTGTTCACTTGCCGCCGTGGATGAGGATTGTTCCTCAGCCTCAGGATGGACCTCCACCGGAGCCCCTACCCCATTGGCATCCTCACGCTCCTCGTCGGTCAGCAGAGCCTCGCGCACGGCAGCGGCATCATCGCGTATGCGGTCGAGTTTGGTGAAGTCGACCGTCACCTTCGGGCGCAGAGCCTCAGCACGCTCCGCCAGCCAGTCGTTAATTACCTGTTGGATGGCATTCTGCATCTCCTTGTCCATCGGCTTTGGCGACATTTTCGGCGTTACCCGCAGCGACAGTCGCAGCCGGCGGTCGGTCTCACGCAAGATGGCGCCAATGGGACCGCCACGATGGTTGGACAGCCGTTGAGAATACATTGTCTCAGTCCATATTCCGCTGTGGCACACGTATTTCCGACGCAGACTGATGGTCACCTCCTGCTCCCTCACAGGCGAGGGGTCGTAGAACATCGCAGCCTCAAACATCGGATGCGCTACCTGCCGCTTCATGCCCATGCTGAGCGTCTCGATGCGGTGATGGGTGAGCTTCTCCAACAGTCCCGCCACACCGCGGATAACCCTCGGCACCACGGCCTCTACCGCCTCAGGTTGTTTCTTATAGAGCGCACCACCTGTGAGGTTATAGCTCGACAGCGACGTCACCGTCTGAAACAGCAGTTTGTCGGGCACCGTATTGCGGTTGACCAGCACCAGCGCCTCAGCATCCTCATGCCGCTCGGCGGCGAACTGTTCGGCAATGTGGCCGGTGAGATTATGATACACCACGAAGTCGCGCGTCCACAACCTGAGGTAGCGGTTCAGACTGGGTTCGGTGGTATAATTGGTCCGCAGTTCCTGTAGCAGTTCATAGGCTTCCTCGGCATCCTTACAGCCAATCTTCATCAGTAGTTCATACACATAGACGAAGAGGTAGGACAGCGGCACCTCAGGGTATTTGCCTTGCCTCAACAGATGACGCACAGTGAAATAGCTGCGCAACTGCGCTATGGTCATGCTGTGGTAAGTGGGGAAATAGCAATGGAACGGCACGATGGGCGAATGGTCAACATAATCGGCCATCACCACGGCCTCGTTGTAGAACGCACGGTTCTGCGTGAACGTCCAATGGTCGCGCAGCATCATACTGTGCAGCACCTTCAACTGCTCCGGCAGTCCGTCGAGACGTTGTGCCGCGTCGTCAGCGGGCGGGTTCACGCTCGGGGACACCCCACCGGCGCGTCCGCCAGACCACGCCGGTCGCTCGGGCAACTGCTCGGGCGCCACGTAGTCCCAGCTGCCGCCACCTGCCGAGCCGCTGAAGCTGTCGCTGTCGGCAAAGAGCGGCGTATCGCCGTAGGCTGTCTTGAAATCGTCGTCCATCCGTATTGTTTTTAAGTTACAAAGATAACATCTTTTATTGAAACGGCCGTTGCGACTCCGAATAATCTTTTCAAAAAGCTATGCTTTCTTGCCCTTATAATGAAAAATAATCGTAATTTTGCAGCAGTTAAACCATTTGTCGCCGGTTCACGCCCATGCGTGATGAAAAGGGAACGGGGTGAGAATCCCCGACAGACCCGCTGCTGTGTGCGGTCCGTCACGACAAAGCGAACACACGATAGCCACTGACATTTTATTCGGGAAGGCTGTTTGCTTTGTTTTTGACCGCGAGCCAGAAGACCTGCCAGCGACATAACGATTGCCCAGTACCTCGTGGATTAGGCGCTGGCAGTGAGAACAGCAATGACGAAAGCATGTGTTTTGAGCTTGCTATTGGCTTGTGCCATGACGGCATGGGCGAAGGAAGGCGTTACAGAAACGTCCTCCGCGGTTGTCGGTGCCGATACACTCCTGAGCGACAGCACGATGCGCATCAGCGAGGTGACGGTCTATGGCCACAGCATAGGCGAGATAGTACCGGCACAGCATCTCTCGGGCGAGCGTCTCAGGTCGCTGTCGTCATTCTCCGTCGCCGACGCCATCCGCTATTTCTCAGGCGTGCAACTCAAGGACTATGGAGGCGTGGGCGGACTCAAGACCATTGATGTCAGGTCAATGGGTACCAATCACATGGGCATCTTTTACGACGGACTTCCGCTGGGCAACGCACAGAACGGACAGATTGACCTCGGCCGCTTCTCCATGGACAACATTGAGGAAATAAGCCTTTACAACGGGCAGAAGAGCGACATTTTCCAGTCGGCACGCGACTTCGGCAGCTCTGGCACGGTGTATATCCGCACGCGGCGTCCACAGTTTGAAAGGGGCAAAAGCTACAATCTGCGCCTCACCGAAAAGTTTGGTTCGTTCGGACTCTCCGACCCCTCGGTGGTTTGGGAACAGCGGTGGAGCCCGCGCCTCTCGTCGTCGCTGAGTGCCGAATGGATTAATGCGAGCGGAAAATACCGGTTCCGTTACCGCCGCAAGTTCCCCGACGGCACGGTGGCCTGGGACACGACGGCCATCCGCCGCAACGGCGACATCGCCTCGCTGCGACTTGAGGGCGCACTCTTCGGCACGTTCACAGGCGGCCGATGGGACGGCAAAGTGTATTACTACGACTCGGAGCGCGGCATCCCCGGAGCCATCGTCAACAACGTGTGGAAGCGGTCGCAACGGCAGTGGGACCGCAACTTCTTCGTGCAGGGCAACGCCGAACAGCGTGTCAGCGACCGCTACGAATACAAGGTCAGCGCAAAGTATGCCAACGACTACCTGCGCTACCTCAATCCCGACACTACCCTACTCTACGTCAACAACCGTTTCCGCCAACAGGAATGGTACATCTCCACGGCTCACCACTTCACGCCAACGGCCCATTGGGACTGCGACTTTTCGGTTGATTACCAGTACAACACGCTCAACGCCAACCTCGCCGACTTTGTCTATCCCTGGCGCCACACGCTGCTCTCGGCTATCGCCATGAGCTATCAGTGGGGCCTGGTGAAGGTGATGGGCAGCGTGCTGGCCACGAACATCTGGGAAAAACAGCGCAACAGCTTCCACAAGCTCTCGCCCGCCCTTTTCCTGTCATGGCGCGCGGCCGACGGCCTGTCGCTGCGTGCGTTTTATAAGCGCATCTTCCGCATGCCGACATTCAATGACCTGTATTACACCAATATCGGCAATACCGACCTACGACCCGAATACGCCACACAATGGGACATCGGCACGCTCTATTCAAAATCTGTCAGCCAGCACTGGCTCACGAAGATTGAACTGAAGGCCGACGCCTACTACAACCATGTGGATGACAAGATTATCGCCGTACCGAGCGGGTCGGGACAGTACCGATGGATGATGATGAACATCGGCAAGGTGCATATCCTCGGCATTGAGACTTCGGCGCAGGCCGTGCTGCGACCCTTGCGCGACTGGATGCTCAACGTATGCTGCAGCTACACCTACCAGAAGGCGCAGGACTATACCGACCCTACCGACAACGACCCCGTGTCAGGTTCCTACAAAGGTCAGATTGCCTACACGCCCTGGCACAGTGGCTCGGTTACAGCCAATCTTGTGTGGCGCACACTGGGCATCAACTACGCCTTTGTCTATGTGGGCGAGCGTTATCACAATTCGGCCAACATCCCCGTCAACCGCGAGCAGCCGTGGTACACTCACGACCTCAGCGCATCGTGGCAATGGCGGTGGAGCGTGTGGAGCGGACAACTGGCCGTGGAGTGCAACAACGTATTCAACCAGCAATACGACGTGGTGCTCAATTATCCCATGCCGGGCCGCAACTGGCGGTTTATCGTTAAACTGAATATTCCCTGACGCACTATGCATAGGTCAATCTTTCTTCTGGCGCTGCCATTCCTGCTGCTGGCAGGCTGCCGCGACGCCTACGACATCATTCAGCCGGAGCAGGTGCAGGTGGACAGCGCCCGCACCGCCGGCCACATCACGGGTTTCTATCTGCTCAATGAGGGCAATATGGGGTCGAACAAGGCGTCAATCGACTTCTACAACTATTCCACGGGCGTCTATACGCGCAACCAATATACGGGTGCCAACCCTACTGTGACCATGGAGTTAGGTGACGTGGGCAACGACCTGCAGCGCTACGGCAACCGACTGTATGCGGTCATCAACTGCTCCAACAAGATTGAGGTGATGGACCTGCACACGACCAGACGCATCGGGCAAATCTATCTGCCCAACTGCCGCTACATCACCTTTGACGGACGCTATGCCTACGCCACGTCCTACGCCGGCCCCGTCGAGGTCAATCCTGACTACCGCCAGCGGGGCTATGTGGCCAAAATTGACACGGCGACACTGCAGATTGTCGATACCTGCCTCGTAGGCTATCAGCCTGACGGCATTGAGGTGGCCGACGGAAAACTCTATGTGGCCAACTCGGGCGGCTACATGGCACCCAACTACGAGCGCACGCTATCCGTCATCGACCTCGCCACGTTTACAGAGACCCGGCGCATCAATGTCGCCATCAACCTCAACCTGCTCGTCGCTGACAGCCACCACCAGTTGTGGGTGACCAACCGTGGCGACTATCGCACCATCGCGGCGAAACTCTACTGCATTGATACGCGGACGGATGCCGTCACCGACAGTCTCAACGTGGCCGTAGGCAACTGGTGGATCGACGGCGACTCCCTCTACATTTGCGGCAAACAGACCAACACGCTCACCCACGTACAGCAAACAACTTATGCTGTCGTCGATGTGGCGACCCACCGGCAGGTGAGCAGCCAACTCATTGCCGACGGTACAGACCAGCGTATCCGCACGCCCTACTGCGTCTTTGTCAACCCCGAGACCAAGGACTTCTACATCGGCGATGCCAAGAGCTACATCACGCCGGGCGACCTCTACTGCTTCAGCCGTGAAGGACAGCTGCAATGGCACGTGGCTACGGGCGACATTCCTGCCCACGCGGTTTTTCTCACCGATGCAACCACCGGGAAAAGCGGAGACAGCGGACAGACGACTACAGGCAGCGCTTATATCTCAAAGGTGTTTGAATACCAGCCCGCGCCGGGACAATTCATCAACCAGGCACCAGAATACGAGGCGGGCGACGATGCCGAGGCCATGCGCCGAAAGGCTGAGCAATACATCGTGGGTACAGCCAACACGCCACTCTCATTAGGCGGCTTCGGCGGTTATGTGGTGTTCGGCTTCGACCATAAGATACCCAACGTGAGCGGCGAGCGCGACTTCCAAGTACTGGGCAACGCCATCAGTTCCGACCGCACGACGCAGCGCCCGGGCGGCAGTTCGGAGCCGGGCATTATCATGGTGAGCGAGGACACAAACGGCAACGGACTGCCCGACGATACGTGGTACGAGATTGCCGGCAGCGAATACAACAACGCACAGACCCAACACAACTACACCATCACCTACTCGCGCGGCGACGGCGACATCAGCTGGACCGACAGCAACGGGCAGAGCGGCACCATCAACCGCAACGAATGGCATACCCAGCAGAGCTACTATCCGTTGTGGCTTAAGGCCGACCGTCTGACGTTCACTGGCACGCGTCTGCCAGACAACGGCGCCGACGAGACAGGCGACAGCACATATTTCGTACAATATTTCTACGATTACGGCTACGCCGACAACCGGCCCAACAGCGACCCGCAGTCGCAGATTGACATCGACTGGGCCGTGGATGCCAACGGGCAACCTGTCCATCTGAGCGGCATCAACTTTGTCAAGGTCTATACCGGAGTCAACCAGCAATGCGGATGGCTTGGCGAAACCAGCACAGAGGTGACGGGAGCCAAAGACCTGCATTGGAACAAATAATCATAATTAATTCATACACATCATGTTCACATTAAAACATCTTTTCCCCATGGTGGCGCTGGCCACTGTAGTAGCTTTCTCTTTCACTGCCTGCAGCAATGACGACGACAACGACATTGAGCAGCCCGACAACGACGCCAACTTCGACGACGTCGCCCTGGGCAGCGACAGCGTGCTCGACCTCACTTCCGGCAGCAGCTTCACTTCCAACGGCTACACCTTCCACTATAGCTACAACGCCCAATACGGCTCATGGTCGGGCTTCACGGTCTCGGGCAAGAAAGACACGTCGTTCAAGGACTACACCACCGACAAAAACAGCTGCGTCGGTCATGGCTTCAGCGGCAACTTCGCCGTCTATTATCCCACATGGGGCACGCCTTCGACCATCGACCTGCCTGGCACCACCGCCTTTACCGTCCGCGGATTCTATGGCGCAGTAAACACCTACGTGCAGAATTCTATTGTCAATGGAGACAGCTATGCCAAAAAGTTCACTCATGGCAGCTGGCTTCGCCTCGACTGCATCGGCGTCAAGGCCGACGGCACGCAGGACACCGTTTCCTACTACTTGGCTGAATATCTCGGCAACCAGCTCAACTATGCCAAGGACTGGACTTGGTTCGACCTCACACCGTTAGGCGACGTGAAGCAGGTGTATTTTGCTTTCGACGGCAGCGACAAGGGCACCTATGGCCTCAACACGCCGACCTATCTGCTGCTTGACGACTTCAACGGCATCTACGACAATAAGCATGCTGTGGCAACAAAGGCAACAAGATAAACCGACAATCCGGGCCGAAGCAGTCAACTAAAAGCGTTAAACCACACGCCCCGTTGGATGACTTGAGACGAGTACTCGAGTAATCCGGCTTAAGTACTGGTAGAGGGCCGCAAGAATGGAGAAGAATGTAAGGCCGGGGGGTTGTCCCCGCCCCTATGGTGCCGCCATTGCTTTAGTCCCCCATAGCCCATCGGGATCAAAAGCCTGGGCCTGACTATTTTCCTCACTTTGCCGCTTTTGTAAAAACGTGCGGGTGATGTATAAGGCGACAGAGACAGAGCTAAGCTGGCCTTTGTCCACTTATGTCTTTACAGATAACTTGCCACGAAACGGTTAAAACGGCGTTTCGTGGCAAAATATCTTGAATATATTTTGCCGCGAAACACTTTTTCGTTATCTTTGTGGCAAAATATATTGGATATGGCACAAGAGATTATAGGAAGAGACAAGGAACAGCAAGAGCTGCAGGAACTGTATGAGTCAGGCCGACCTGAATTTTTAGTTGTTCACGGCCGCAGACGCGTAGGCAAGACTTTTCTGATAAGGGAGTTCTTCAAAGGAAGATTTGCATTCTATCATACCGGGCTGTCACCGGCTGAGCGCGAAGACAGTGACAAAACCATTCTCTTCCAGCAGTTGGAGAGCTTCTTTTCCTCCCTCTCCCGCTATGGCTATAGGGGCAAGATGCCCAAAGACTGGATTCAGGCTTTTGATGCGCTCATCCAGATTTTGGAACAAAAGGACCCGAACCAGCGTCAGGTGGTATTCATAGATGAGATGCCATGGATGGACACTCCTAAGTCGGGGTTCATCACGGCCTTCGAGCATTTCTGGAACGGATGGGGAGCCGGGCAGGATAATCTGATGCTCATCGCCTGCGGCAGCTCGACATCATGGATCGTTGACAAGATTATCAACAACAAGGGAGGTCTCTACAACCGCATCACATTCGAGATGACAATCCGGCCATTTACTTTGAGGGAATGTGAGCTCTTCTATAAGAACCGTAATATCATCATGGACCGCTATGACCAGCTTCAGGCTTATATGATATTCGGAGGAATACCTTATTACATGTCACTCTTGCGGAAAGGACTCAGTCTGGCCCAAAACGTGGATGCCCTCTGCTTCGACCCGAGAGGGCAACTACGCATGGAGTTTGACCGCCTTTTCAATTCTCTCTTTGTCAATCCTGAAGATAACAGGAAAATCATCCGTGCCCTATCAAAAAAGAGAAAAGGGCTGCTGCGGAGCGAGATATCCTACGAGACCGGCATCCCGACGGGAGGCGGCCTGACCAATCTGCTCAAGTCACTACAGGCCAGCGACTTCATCATCACCTATACAACCTACAAAGGCAGCAAGCGAGATACTTACTTCAAGCTTGCCGACCACTTCTGCCTATTCTATCTCTACTTCATGGATGGACAGACCAACAACCATCATTTCTGGAGCAGTAACCTCACAACACCCCAGCTCAATGCATGGCGAGGGTTCTCCTTTGAGGCAGTGTGCTTTTCACATATTCCACAAATAAAGGCCGCCCTCGGTATATCTGATGTTCAGACAGAAGTTTTTCCCTGGATAAGCAAGCAAAAGAAGGACGGAGCGCAGATAGACATGCTCATCGTCAGAAAAGACCACGTCATCAACATCTGCGAAATGAAATACTCCACCGACAAGTTCACCATCACACGCACATACGATGAGGAACTTCGTCACAAGCTGACACTCTTTGAGGAAGAGACAAAGAACCGGATGGCCCTGCATCTCACGCTCATCACCACATACGGCCTCACCAATAACGAATATGCCGGACACGTCCAGCGGCTCATCACCATGGATGATCTGTTCAAATAGAAACCTTATTCCATCAACATGCGTTTCCCTTTCCGCCAAGCGCATCAACCATGATACGCGCGGCCTCATCAGGCGCCACACGGTTGCCCAAGCGGCGGGCCACATCGTCGTAGCCACGCAGCATAGTTTCCCGGTCAGCCTGGCCTGGCAGCAGGCGCCGGAGCCAATCACGGATGTTGGCTACCGTGAAGCGGTCGGCAACCAATTCAGGCACCACCTCGCGGTCGGCAATGAGGTTGACCAGACTGATGAAGGGGCACTGGATGATATGGTTGAAGCCCCACCGCATGATCCGGGGCAGCGGCGTCTCGTAGCACACCACCTGGGGCACGCGGAACAGCGCCGTCTCCAATGTCGCCGTTCCACTCGTCACCAGCGCTACCGTGGCATGGGCAAGCAGGGCATAGGTGTCGTCGAAGATGAGTTGCAACTGAGTGCCCTCCATGAACGGCGTATAATAGTCGCGGTCAATCGATGGTGCACCGGCCACAACCACCTGATAATCATGGAGCAACTCCGGCGTCAGACTGGCTGCCATCGCCGGTAGGTTATCCTTGATTTCCTGCTTCCGGCTGCCCGCCAACAGGGCGATGATGGGCTTATGCACATCGAGCTGATGGCGGCGGCAGAACGATGCGCGGTTCTCATGATACGAGGCGAGAAACGTGCGCACCTCCTCGGCCGTGGGGTTGCCCACATAGTGGATGGGGTAATGGTGCTTCTGTTCGTAGAAGGCCACCTCGAAAGGCAGGATGGAGAACAGCTCATCGACGTCGCGGCGGATGCGCTTGATGCGCCACTCCTTCCACGCCCATATCTTCGGCGAGATGTAATAATAAACGGGGATTTTGGTATGGCTATGCACAAACTTCGCGATGTCGAGGTTGAATCCCGGGTAATCGACGAGGATGACGACGTCGGGCTGCCACGCCACGATGTCGCGCTTGCATAAGGCCATATTGCGGAAGATGGTCGGCAGATGGAGCAGCACCGGCACAAACCCCATGTAGGCCAGCTCTTTATAATGGCGCACACGGTGGCCGCCCTCACGCGTCATGAGGTCGCCGCCGAAGAAGCGGAACTCGGCCGCGGGGTCCTGCGCCTTCAAACTGTGCATCAGCCGCGAGGCATGAAGGTCGCCCGAGGCCTCGCCTACGATGAGGTAGTACTTCATAAGCCCATCTTACTGAGTTCGTCGAGGAAGTCGTAGTCGGTCACATCGACCGTCGTCGGCGTAATGGCCACAAAGCCGTGGTTGAGCGCCCACTGGTCAGTGTCGATCGCATCCGGCTCATCGTTGCGGTACTCGCCCACCATCCAGTAATAATCGTAGCCGCGCAGGTGGTGGCGCTTGTCGACCTCGTTGATCCAACTGCCCCAGGTCATGCGTGTGGCCTTGACCCCTAAGAACTCCTCGCGGGCGGGGAAGTTCACGTTGAGGCAGACTCCCTTGGGCAGGCCCTGGTCGAGCACCTGCTTCACGATTTTCTCCACATAGGGGCGCAGCGGCATGAGGTTGGCGTCCTCGTTGTAATAACAGCTCGAGAACGCCACCGAGGGAATATATTTCATGCAACCCTCCATTGCGGCGCCCATCGTACCACTGTAGTGGCTGTTGACCGACGAGTTGTCGCCGTGGTTGATGCCGCTCAGGATGATATCGGGGCGGCGCTCGGTGCAGAGCTGGTCGAGGGCGAGTTTGACGCAGTCGACGGGGGTACCCGAGCACGACCACACCTCGGTCTCGCCCATGTTGTGGCGCCGCTTCAAACGGAGGAAGTCGGCAGCCGAGAAGGCGCACGAGAAGCCCGACCGCGCACTCTCCGGCGCCACGACGAGCACGTCGCCGAGAGGCTTGACAAAGGCAGCCAGATGGCGGATGCCTTCCGAGTGGTAGCCGTCGTCGTTGGTGATGAGGATAAGCGGACGGCGGTGGTCTGACTGAGGGGTTGTATTGGTTACTTTTTGCATAATCTAATGACTTAATGGGGTTTAAAACAGATTTCGACGGGGCTGCTGCAGCGCCCCGCTGAAAGATTTTCTGCTGCAAAAGTACGAAAAAAGGTTTAAACAGCCGCTTTATCAAACAAAATATGTATCTTTGCATTTAACAATGCACCCTCAACGTAGGGCGAAAAGAAAAAAAACGAAAGAAAATGGCAAAAATCATTGCTATCGCAAACCAGAAAGGCGGCGTGGGCAAGACCACGACAGCCATCAACCTTGCTGCCTCACTGGCCACATTGGAGAAATCGGTGCTCGTCGTCGACGCTGACCCGCAGGCCAACGCCTCAAGCGGCCTCGGCGTCGATATCAGCCAGGTGGACTGTTCTCTCTATGAGTGCATCATCGACCATGCCGACGTCAGGGACGCCATCTACACCACCGACATCGACAAACTCGACATCATTCCAAGCCACATCGACCTTGTAGGCGCTGAGATTGAGATGCTCAACCTCGACAACCGCGAGAAGGTCATCAAAGGCATCCTTGACCCGCTGCGGCCGGAATACGATTTTATCATCATTGACTGCTCACCGTCGCTCGGCCTCATCACCGTCAACTCGCTCACGGCCGCCGACTCGGTCATCATCCCCGTGCAGTGCGAGTATTTCGCCCTCGAGGGTATCAGCAAACTGCTCAACACCATCAAGATCATCAAGAGCCGCCTCAATCCGAAGCTCGAGATTGAAGGTTTCCTGCTGACGATGTTCGACAGTCGTCTGCGCCTTGCCAATCAGATTTACGATGAGGTGAAGCGCCATTTCCAGGAGTTGGTGTTCAAAGCCATCATCCGCCGCAACGTGAAACTCTCCGAGGCCCCGAGCCACGGCCTGCCCGCCATCCTCTACGACGCCGACTCACAGGGCGCCAAGGACCACCTGATGCTCGCTAAGGAGATTATTGAGAAGAACGCATAAACTATGGCAGTACATAAGAAATACAATGCTTTAGGCCGCGGCCTCGACGCACTGATCTCGACCGAAGCCGTGCGCACGCAGGGCTCGTCGACCATCAACGAGATACCGCTCGACCAGATTGAGCCCAATACCAACCAGCCGCGTAGTCTGTTTGACGACGACAAGCTGCAGGAGTTGGCCAACAGCATACGCGAGATTGGCATCATCCAGCCCATCACCCTGCGTCAGACCGCCGAGAACCGCTTCCAGATTATCGCCGGTGAGCGTCGTTGGCGCGCCTCGCAGATGGCCGGACTGAAGGCCATCCCCGCCTACATCCGCAACATGAAGGATGAGAACGTGATGGAGGCTGCACTCGTGGAGAATATCCAGCGCGAGGACCTCAACCCGATTGAGATTGCGCTGGCCTACGAGCATCTGCTGGAGAACTCGGGTATGACGCAGGAAAAGGTGTCGGAGCGCGTGGGCAAGAGCCGCTCGGCCATCACCAACTACCTGCGGTTGCTGAAGCTCCCCGCTCAGGTGCAGATTTCATTGCAGAAGAAGGAAATCGACATGGGTCACGCCCGCGCCCTGCTCGCCCTCGACAGTCCGTCGCTCCAATTGAAGGTGTTCAAGGAGACGATGAAGAACGGATGGTCGGTGAGAAAGGTCGAAGAGGTGGTGAACAGCCTCAAAAACGGTGAGGACGTCGACAACGGCAACAGGAAGATCAAGACCAAGGCGCAGCTGCCCGAGGCACTCGTCGCCCTGCGCGACCGGCTGTCGCAGACCTTCAGCACTAAGGTGCAACTGGCTTGCTCGGCCAAGGGCAAGGGTAAGATCAGCATTCCCTTCGCCAGTCAGGAGGAGCTGCAGCGCATCATGAACGTATTAGACAATCTGAAGACAGAATAGGTGAAGACGCTGCATTCCATTGTCATGGCCACTGGCCTGCTGCTCTGCCTTGGTTGTGCGCAGACGATGCGGGCGCAAAGCGAGAAGAAGCCGACGATGCCGACGCGCCATCTGAGCGCCGCCGAGATTGGCGAGGACACGCTGAAGGCCGAGACCTTAGTGCCTGCCGACACGCTCGTGGCCAAGGATAAGGCGCTAACGGCTGCCCTGCCCGACACCACGAAGCACCATAAGCGCAACTGGGCTACATGGAAGCCGGAGACGAAGCGCGCCCTATGGCTGGCACTCGTGCTGCCCGGCGCCGGTCAGATCTATAACCGCAAATACTGGAAGTTGCCCATCTTCTACGGCGGATTCGTGGGCTGCGCCTACGCCATGAGGTGGAACAACATGATGTATCGCGACTACAGCCAGGCCTACCTCGACATCATGGACGACGACCCCAACACGCAGAGCTACAACCAGTTCCTGCACTTAGGAACGAAGATTGACGAGAGCAACATGTCGAGATGGCAGGAGATCTTCCGTCAGCGTAAGGACCGCTACCGCCGTTGGCGCGACCTGAGCTTCTTCGTCATGGTGGGCGTCTACGCCCTCTCGGTGATTGATGCTTACGTCGATGCGTCGCTGTCGGAGTTTGACATCTCGCCCGACCTCAGCCTCCACGTGGCTCCGGCTGTGATCAACAACGGGCAGAACGGCAACCTGCTGCGCAACACGGGATTGGGCATGCAGTGCGCCATCACTTTTTAACTAATGAACAATGAACTTGAAAAGACACCTTATATTATTTATGCTGCTCGGCGCCATGACGGTTACCGCTCAGGCGCAAGACGACGGGAAGCGCATCACCTTTACCGATGAGCAGGGCCGGCAGGAGGAAATCAACCTGCCACAGTCGATGACGACGGAACTGGACAGCCTGATGAAGCTCTACAATGCCAAGCTGTACCTGCGCCCCGATTCCGACTGCAACATGCCCGATGTCAACCCCGTCTACGAGCCGGAAGTGTATAAGGACCGCCTCTCGCGTCTGCCGACCGTCATCGAGATGCCCTACAACAGCATCGTGCAGGCGTTCATCGACCGCTATACCGGCGACCTGCGGCGCAACGTGGCCTACATGCTCGGCGCGCAGAATTTCTATATGCCCGTCTTCGAGGAAGCCCTCGAGGCTTACGACCTGCCGCTGGAGCTGAAATACCTTCCCGTCATCGAGTCAGGTCTCGACCCCACGGCCCGCTCCCGCGCCGGAGCTGTCGGACTGTGGCAGTTCATGCTGTCAACGGCCCGCCGCTACAACCTCAAGGTGAACTCGCTGGTCGACGAGCGGCGCGACATCGTGAAATCGTCGTATGCCGCCGCCCACTATCTGAGCGACCTCTATAAGATCTACAACGACTGGAACCTCGTCATCGCCGCTTACAATTGCGGTCCCGACAAGATCAATAAGGCCATACGCCGCGCTCACGGCGAGCGCGACTACTGGAAGATTTATCCCCGGTTGCCGCAGGAGACGCGTGGTTATGTGCCCGCCTTCATCGCCGCCAACTACGTGATGAACTACTACTGCGACCACAATATCTGCCCGCTCAACAGCTCGCTGCCCGCCCGCACCGATACGGTGATGGTCGACCGCGACATCCACTTTGAGCAGATTTCTCATGTGTTGGGCATCGATATGGCGCAGTTGGAGGACCTCAATCCGCAGTACCGTCGTCATCTGGTCAACGGCCATTCCGAACTGTCGTCGCTGCGTCTGCCAGCCTCGCTCATCAGCCGTTTCATCGATGAGGAGGACTCCATCGTCGCCTTCAACACCAAGAATTATAAGCCCAAACGCAGTGAGGTGCAATTGCCCGACAACGCCACCTATCTTGTGAAGAAGAATCAGGTGGAGCGCGTTGCGGCAAAATCGGAACCGGCGAAGGATAAGGTCACCACGACGACCGACGGCAACGACGATAACGACAGCGAGCAAGCCTCATCGAAGAGCAGCAGTCAGAAGTCAACGTCGTCGAGCAGCCGGAGCATTTCTAAGAGCAGCAAGAGCAGCCGTTCGAGTAAGTCGCGTAAGTCGCGTAAGTCGAAATCAAAGTCAAAGACCACCAAGGCCCAGCACGTCACCGTGAAGGCCGGCGATACATTAGGCGAGATAGCCGAGCGCAACCACACCTCGGTGAAGAAACTGCGCCAGCTCAACGGCATCAAGGGCAGCAACATCGTCGTGGGCGACAAGCTGAGAGTGAAATAAAGTAACAAGGGAGTAGATGCTATGGACGAACAAGAGCTTAAAAACAAGGAAAGGGAGCAGGCTGACAACAAGATGATTACAGATGCGTTCAACCATCTGCTCGATACCTACCTGCACTCCAGTCACCGCAAGAAGGTCGACATCATCACCAAAGCCTTCAACTTCGCCCGCCAAGCCCACAAAGGCGTGCGCCGTCTGTCGGGTGAGCCTTATATCATGCACCCCATCGCCGTGGCGCAGATTGCCTGCGAGGAGATGGGGCTCGGCTCAACGAGCATCTGCGCCGCACTCCTCCATGATGTCGTCGAGGATACCGACTACACCACCGAGGACATCCAGAATATCTTCGGTCCGAAGATTGCGCAAATCGTCGACGGACTGACCAAGATCAGTGGCGGCATCTTCGGCGACCACGCCTCGGCTCAGGCCGAGAACTTCAAGAAGCTGCTGCTCACCATGAGCGATGACATCCGCGTCATCCTCATCAAGATTTGCGACCGTCTGCACAACATGCGCACGCTGGCCTCACAGCCTGCCAACAAGCAATATAAGATAGCCGGCGAGACGCTCTATATCTATGCACCGATTGCCAACCGCCTGGGGCTCAACAAGATTAAGACGGAGCTCGAGGACTTGAGCTTCAAGTTTGAGCATCCCGAGGAATACGACCGCATCGTCAAGAAGCTGGCGATGACCGAGGCCCAGCGCAATAAGGTGTTTGACGACTTCACCGCGCCCATCCGCGAGTCGCTCGACAAGATGGGCTTCCAATACCACATCAAGGCTCGCGTCAAGAGTCCCTACTCCATCTGGTGCAAGATGCAAAACAAGCACGTCACCTTCGAGGAAATCTACGACATCCTCGCCGTGCGCATCATCTTCACCCCCAAGGAGCGGCAGGATGAGATCAACGAATGCTTCCAAATCTACGTGGCGCTCAACCAGATTTATAAGAGCCACCCCGACCGTCTGCGTGACTGGGTCAACCATCCGAAGGCGAACGGCTACCAGGCGCTCCACGCCACGATGATGTCGAAGCAAGGTCAGTGGATAGAGGTGCAGATACGCTCCGACCGCATGGATGACATCGCGGAGCAGGGCTTTGCCGCTCACTGGAAATACAAGGAGGGCGGCACCGCCGACGAGGATATGGAGCTGAACAAATGGATTGGCACCATCAAGGAGATTCTCGACGACCCGCAGCCCGATGCCATGGACTTCCTCGACTCCATCAAGCTCAACCTCTTCGCCTCCGAAATCTTCGTCTTCACGCCGAAGGGTGAGGTGAAGACCATGCCGGCTGGCTGTACGGTGCTCGACTTCGCTTTCCAGATACATACGTTCCTCGGCAGCCACTGTATCGGCGCCAAGGTCAACCATAAACTGGTGCCGCTCAGCCACAAGTTGCAGAGCGGCGATCAGGTGGAGGTGCTGACTTCCAACTCGCAGCATGTGCAGCCGTCATGGATCAACTTCGTATTCACCGCCAAGGCCCGCTCAAAGATACAGGCCATCCTCAGGCGTGAGAACCGCGAACTGCAGAAAGCCGGTGAGGACGCGCTCAACCAGTGGCTGAAGGAGAAGGACCTCGAACTAACGCCCGAGCTCATCGACCGCCTCTGCGAGTTCCATGAGATTGACACCCACGAGAACTTCTTCATCGCGCTCGGTAAAAAGACGGTGATGCTCAGCGACAAGGATGCTGAGGTGCTCAATGAGAAAAAGAAGTCGGATTCCAACTCCGGTTGGCGCAAATACGTGCCCTTCCTTCATAAGACCAGCAAGAAGAAGACCACGGAGACCAATGACGACCTGCCTAAACTCATTGCGGCCGGTCAGGGCTTCGACAAGAAGAAGCCCTGCATCATCTCCGAGCGCACCATCGGCATGTATATCTTCCCGAAATGCTGTCACCCTATTCCCGGCGACGACATCCTCGGCTTCATCGACGGCAAGAAACACGTGGAGATACACAAGCGCTCATGCCCTGTGGCCAGCAAGCTCAAGACGAGCTTCGGTCCGCGTATCCTCGATGCAAAGTGGGACATGCACAAGCAACTCTTCTTCGATGCCACCATCGAGGTGCACGGCATCGACCGGAAGGGTATGCTGCACGATGTGGCTGAGATTATCTCCCACAAGATGAACGTCAACATTCATAAGGTGGCCTTCACCGCCGACGACGGCATCTTCGAGGGCCGCATTGAGATGCGCGTCCACGACCGCGACGAGGTGCGCAGCATCATGGGTCGACTGAAGAAGATTGCCGACATGCAGGAAGTACAGCAGATTCTTTAGCCGCAACGCTTCAGCCGGACGGTTCACGCAAACGAATGGAATTGACCAAGCACTTAGCGACCTAACTGGCCAAGCGCTTAGCCCAGACTGTCTAAGTGCTCTTTGATTTCTTTCAGGTCGTCGCGCACACTCATCAGCGTTTCGAGCACTTCTGAGCTCTTGTCGACGCTGTGGCGGTTCTCGCGCAGATAGTTGCGGGCGGCGGCAATCTTGAAGCCACGCACCTTGACGAGGTTGTAGATGACCTTCAGTTCCTCAATATTCTTTACCGTATATTGCCGCACCTTTGTTGTAGCCACGGTCTTCGGCTTCAACTGCGGAAACTCAGTCTCCCAGTAGCGTAACGTACTCTCGTTGACGCCCAACATCTGCGAGACCTCCCTGATGGAGTAATATAGCTTGGCGGGTTTGTTCTGGTTCAGTGCCATCTTGGTAATCTTTTATTCTCTTTGCAAAGTTAAGAAAAAAGCTTGTAAAAGCGAAGCGATTTTGGAAGATTAACGCAATTCGGCCTGAAATAAAGGCAAGACGGGGAAGAATGAAGAAGTTCAATTTGGGTTAAAAAGCAAATTAGGGAGGATTGGTGAAGGAGTTAGGTTGCCAAATCGTAACCCGTTCTTATTCCGCAAACTGCTACATTTTGCATAGTGATGGATGCCAAAAGAAATAGTAGTTTTGCAGCCAAAATTAAAAAAGGAGTAAGAAACATGAGAAGTACTTTTAACATTCTGTTCTATGTGAACAAGAGTAAGGAGAAGAACGGTATGGTGCCTGTGATGGGCAGGGTGACGATTAACGGCACCCAGAGCCAGTTCAGTTGTAAGAAGACAATCCCGCTTGACATGTGGGACGTGAAGGGCAATTGTGCCAAAGGCCGTAGCAAGGAGGCTTTGCAGATCAACCGCGAACTGAATAACATCAAGGCACAGATTATCAAACATTATCAGCATCTTTCTGACCGTGAGGCTTTCGTGACGGCAGAGATGGTGCGCAACTCCTATCAGGGCTTCGGTAGCGAATACGAGACTTTGCTGAGTGCTTTCGACAAGGACATTGCCAACCAGAAGAAGCGTGTGGGCAAGGACAGGGCTGCAAGCACACTTTGGGCTATGGAGCGGTCAAGAAAGGATGTGGCAGAGTTCATTCAGTCGCACTACCGCCGTACAGATATGTCGATGCTGGAACTGACGCCAGAGTTCATCAAAGACTTTGCCGCCTACCTCAGTACAGACCGTGGACTGGCCAACGGTACTATCTGGCAAAGATGCATGTGGCTGAAAGGTGTCGTGATGAGAGCACACTACAACGGCAAGATTCCCCGCAACCCATTTGCCCAGTTCCACATCAGCCCTAACTGCAAGGAAAGGGAGTTCCTGACCGAAGAAGAACTGAAGGCTGTCGTAACCCATGAGTTCGAGGACGATAATCTGGCCTTCGTTCGTGATATTTTTGTATTCGTGTGCTTCACCGCCCTCTCGTTCATCGACGTGAAGAACCTGACCACGGACAACATAGTGGACATCAACGGCGACAAGTGGATTATCAGCAAGCGACACAAGACCAATATCCCCTTCCAAGTGAAGCTGATGGACGTACCCTTGCAGATTATCGACCGCTACAAACACCTACAGGAAGACAAACTAGTGTTCGGCAAGATGAACTACTGGTCGATGTGCAAGAAGCTAAAAACGGTGATGATAGCCTGTGGCATAGAGAAAGCCATCTCCTATCATTGTGGACGGCACTCGTTCGCCACCTTGGCGCTTTCAAAAGGAATGCCTATTGAGAGCGTGAGCCGAGTATTGGGACACACCAATATCGTGACCACCCAGATTTACGCCCGTGCGCCCAGATTGGTCGCTTGATAAATGCTTCAATAGCAGGAAGTTAGGATTGGGCTCGATAAATCCTATCGTCAATCAGTTTATCCAAAGAGGAAACTCAGAGGGGAGTGTAGCATGCTGA